>OCVV011214751.1_pt1 | contig 262079 bp, 304 predicted proteins | sample 1539721 | NCBI WGS metagenome assembly OCVV01 (sample SAMN02144230, study PRJEB22623) | gut metagenome | biome: sheep rumen | host: Ovis aries | place: New Zealand | reverse complement strand
ATATTTAAAATAGTTTATTTAATGAAGTTTAGAGAAAAATAAAGAAAAATGTTGAAAATTGTTGTAAATAGTATTGACAAGAATATATAAATATAGTAATATATGTATTGTAAGGTTTTGAAAGGGAACCAAGTTAAATAAAAAGATTTGAAAAAAGTTGAAAAAAGTGTTGACAGAATAGAATTAATATGATATTATATATTTGTGAGTGAGAGATAAGAAATTATCAAGTATCATTCATGACTAGGTAATGAGTCTTATGAAGTGCATTACTAGTTACCTAATGGACTTTACATACATTAGGGCTAAACACGTTGAGTCGTAAGCGTGGTGAGGTTCTATCATAGATAGATGAAAGTGACGACCAATAGGAGCAACAGTCACATGAACATCACTTTTCCTCGATATAAGAACACATATTTAAGTACTTCTATACTTAATATGTGTTCTTTTTCTTTTATAAAAAATATATAAGCAGATATTATTTTTAAATAACTGTAAATTTAAGTATTAGGCAATTAGATAATTTATGTGTAGCATTGAACTAAGGCATGTAGTATAAATTTAAGGCTATCATGAGTAATAATGTGAAATTTTTAATAATTATTAACTGTAATTATTTTGCACACAAGGATTAGTGACATTATATGAAGGGAACAGACATTGCATGACAAATTTACAGGCATTAGACTTAAAAAGTAGGGTACTACATGGAGATTATGATGTAGTTTATCAGCCTATTGTAGGCAGGGAAGAGTACAAATATACTTTTTATTGTGAGACACTATTCAGGGATCAGAAGAGTGATATAAATGTATTTGATGAGATACAAGTAATAGATAGACTTGGTCTTAGTAATAAGCTTATAGAGACAGAACTTTATAAAATATGTACTAACTTAGATAGTTATAACATAAAGAATTGTGGATTAAACAGATTTACAATAAATATATCTCCAGCTATAATAGATTGCTGTAGAGATGTTCCAGAGATATGTGATATAATGCTTGGGTACATATATAAATATACGAAGCCAGATAGTATAGCTTTTGAGTTTACTGAGATGCATAACATATATGACTTTGCAAAGTTAAGAGACTTTGTAAGAATAATGAGAAAGTATGGATTTGAGTTTATGTTTGATGATTTTGGTGAAGGAAGCTCAAATTATAGCATGCTATTTCACTTAGAAGATGTTAGAACACTTAAGATAAGTAGAGAGTCTGTCTTGGCATATCTTAATAGAGCACCTGGAACAAGGAGTTTTATTGATAGTGTAAATCATCTTAGAGATGAGGGCTATAGTGTAATATGCGAAGGCATTGATACTGATACTAAAAAATTCTTAGACTTTATAGATTGTAATTATGTGCAAGGATTTATGTATCATAAACCAATGGATTGGGTAAGTTTAAGAGATAATGTGTTAGAGCCTCAGCGAGTTCTTTTAGGTGGCTGTTCATATTAACCTTTAAATATAAACATTTTTATTAAGTAATATAGCATTGATACATACATATATTTGAATATATGTATGTATTTTATTTTATAGCTATTGGAGGGTAGTAGTATGAATGAAGAGTTTGATACTCAGAACAGTGGGCATGTTAATTTAAACAAGAATAGTCCTGAATATACTAATAATCAGAATTATGGTAATAATCAGAACTATGCTAATAATCAGAACTATGCTAATAATCAGAACTATGGGGCATCTGATTTCTTTAATCAGCCATTTGTAGGAAATCAGAATGTTAATAGACCTAATGAAAATGTTGATATGTACAATGTGTCTAATCCTCATATGCAGAACTACCAGGGAACAAATTATGCATCTGAATATGGTGAAGTAGGCATTGGAGTGTGGTTTCTGTTGATATTAGGAAGTCTGTTTCCTTTTATAAACTTAGCAATGTTTGTTATAGTTGCAATATGTGCTAGAAATAGAAGTCTCAAGAATTATTGTAAGGCTATGTTAATATATGCTGCAATTTGTGTAGTGTTAATGATAATTTGGTTCTTAATAACATTTGGAATATACATTTCTACAAATACCTAATGTAGAAATGAAAGTGTTTAATTAATTTGAATAAAAGTAATATATAATAAAGGAGTGTTTAAATGATTAAGAAAGCAGCAGTTGTTGGAGTATTGTTAGCTACTGGAATTGCAAGTGTAACAGCTTGTGGTAAGAAAGAAGCTAGTAGACAGGCAGTAGAAACTAGTGTTTCAACAGAAGATACTAATAAGGCTGAAAGTTCAGCAGAGAGTGACTCTTCTGAAAGCAGTAATTATACTGATAGAGAGCAGTTTCTGATAGATAGGTCATCAGCTTTTATCAACTATATTATGGATGCTAATTATGAAGAAGCTTATAAAATGACCTATGAGTATGCTACTAATAGTCCATTTGTAAGTTTAGATGGATTTAAGCATGGCATAGAAGATGGACTAGGAACACCTAGCAATTCAGCTATGACATCTGAGTTTAGAAAAATTGCAGGAAGTAAGGCAGACTTAGGTGAGCCTGAGATACTAGGTGATAATGTGTATTATACTATAGGTGATGAAACTTATAGAATAAAAATGATTGACTTAGCTACTGATGAAAATTATGGTTGCATACTTTTAACTAGCACTGACATTATATGGAGTAATGTACCATTTAGGATAAACAAAGCATTTAAGTTTACAGTTGATGGAATAGAGCAAGAGGCATCTAAGGAAGATGGTGATTTCAATATCTATAATATTGATGCTCTTGATGCTAACAGTCATACATATGAAGTATCCTATGGTGACCATACAAATAAATATGAAGGAACATATGGAGAAATAGTTGATGCAAATCCTTCAAAAGATTCAGCAATAATATTAAGCGTAACTCCTACAGAAGAAGAGGAAGCTGAGATAACCACGGCATTGAAAGATATAGTTCAGGGTATGTTTAATGATTATGTTGACAGTGGTATGGACATTGAGTCTTTGAAGAAGTACACTACAGATGATGTGGAAGGTTTAGATGAAACAGAGGCTAAGCTAACTGGTACTTTTGGTATAAATAAAGATAAGCATGATATAAAGATATTAGATTTAGAAAAGAGAAGTATTGACCTTGGTGGGTACCCTGCATACTGGATAATTGGTAATGGTGACATTAAGTGCTACTTCCAATTAACTAAGAACTATGGTGATTATGCATGGGATGTTACTAAGAAAAACTTTGGTGCACTTACTCTTAGAAAGATGGATGACGGTACATATAAGATATCAGATTTCAACAGTGACTTTGGCGGTGGGCTTTATGACTTTAATCAGTATGCAGACAATGATTTTTAAAGATAAAGTATAATATAGGCAGTAAAACTAAATTGGAGCTTATTAATATTATAAGATATATTAATAAGTATTTGGTTTAGCATAAGATAAGGGAGCATACAAAAAGCCCGAGCAGATTCTGTACCTGCCCGAGCCATTGTTAAGGGAATTTATTATATAGGTTGTTCACCTATTTGATATATTTCACCTCGCTGTTATACCTTCTGTTAAGCTGTTGCCATTAATATCTAGGTACTGACCATTTACTTCTGTGTAAGGTACTAAATATCCATCTTCTCCGAAGTAAACCTTTTCCTTTTTACCATCTCCGTCAGTATCCATCCAGGACCATACATCTCTAAGTTTTTCCTTAGGCATGTTGTATTCCCAGTATTTTCCAAAAGGGTCCTGTTTTAATGTTCCTGCATCAGATGGTTCTCTAACACAAGCTGCAAAACTTGTAATTCCTATTGATGTGACTGCAATGGTAGTTGCAATCAGTAAACCTAACTTCTTCATACTATCCTCCTTAACAATTAAAATATTTTATAATGCTTATTAATTTTGTCAATATAATTATAGCACAAGTTGAAGTAGAAATATATAGTTTCAATAAATTTTTTATTTTTAAGAGTATTTTTAAGAATTTGAGAATAAAAAGTTGAAAAAAGTGTTGACAAGATAAAATAAAAGTGATAATATTTATATATGAGGTTGAGAGAAACGAACTTCATAAATAAAAAGTTGAAAAAAGTGTTGACAAGATATCTAAAATATGATAAGATATGGGAGTGAAAAAGTTAAGAAGTAGGCTTTTAGGTCTTAGTGAGAATTTTTTAAAAAAGTTCTTGACAGATGGAGTTAAATCTGATAAGATGTAGGAGTTGAAAGAGTTTAAGAGCTTTTTCAATAAAAATTAAATCTGGTGTTCACTTGCCAGAGCATCAGATATTTGGAGATGTACTCAAGTTGGCTGAAGAGGAGCCCCTGCTAAGGGTTTAGGTCGTTTGAAAGCGACGCGCTGGTTCGAATCCAGTCATCTCCGTTAGTTTAAGTGAAAGGAGACAAGCGGATTTATTATATGGAGCTAAGGAAATGGATAGATAGCCTTAGCGAAGTATGGTAAGGCTGATACCAATGGGTAATTAAACTAATACATATTAAAATTTAAAATATTTATAGAAAATAATGCCTTGATGATGAGCTACTGAGGTAGACTCATAGAGAATCTGGTGATAGTATTCTAGGCTCTTGACTATCACACATAAGATAAATTGAGATGTAGCTCAGAGGGCAAGAGCAGATGATGCTTAAGAATCATGTGTCGTGAGTTCGAGTCTCACCATCTCAGCTAGGCGCTAAGCCTTATAATTGTATAGAAGATTATATTCTGGAAAGGAGTAAGGCAGGTTATCACAGCTTAGATGCTGGTGGGAGCAGACCGAGACCAATGGGTAAATAAATTAAGTATACAATAAAATTAATATATAATTGACAGACTTGAATGATGGATGCTATCAGAAAATTGCAGATTGCAGGGGCTTTCATAAAGAATCAGTGATACTATTCTTGAGTCTTGAGTATCAATTACAATTAAATATAGAAGTCATTAATATGGTAGTGAGTTTAACTCAGTGAAGTCATCTTAATCAAATGGCTGAGACACGATTCGTAAGAAGCTAACTTTTAGTTAATGGGGGTACTCTTAACTGATGGTCTTGGAATACAGTGATGTGTTTTGAGGTAACAGCAAAATGGTTGTGCGGCTCAGGATTGTGGTACTATATTAATCGCCAGTTAAAGCAGCATTCTCATGGTTCCCGCAATAGACGCTCCAGTGGAGAATAACCCTGATGCCTATAGATTGGTAGTCTATAGGAGATGCAAGTAAGGGAAATACCAAAACAAGGGAATTTGTCGTGATACTATTGAAAGATAGCTATAACATGAGTTTGGTGTACAAGTAGCTCAAGACAGTAATTCTAATGATCAATTGGAATTTTCCAATACAAGGAAAAATAATCTGAATGATGGGTGAAAGTTGTTGGTAGTCAGTCCAGCGGCAGAGTTGGTACTTAGTACTGGGGCAAAAAGCTATAGGGTCGCTCTCTATGGTTCAGGTTTGTCTCCTGTGTAGCTTAATAAACTGGAAGTTTAAATGTAGCAGGCGGAAACGGCAGACTCATTACCATATTAATGACTTTTATATATTAAATACACGTTAAGTTTATTAATCTCAAGGGCAGTAGAGTTAATTTAGTTAACTATTTGGTGTCATAACCATACTGTCTATCAAGTAATAATACATTAAGTGCTATTACTAGACATTAGAAATTCATGTAGAACTCCTCAAATGGGCTTCAGAGGATAGGGTAAGTGAGTAAAAGGCAGCCCTATAGGCAAGCTAAGTTGGCTTGATGACATTGTGGAATAGACACATTAAGGTGCTGGGATGTATCTATACTTACTTTCGGTTGCAGTTAGTAAGTGAACCGGATTTACCGGATTAATAAGAGCAACATGAGTGATATACATTTTCGGATTGGTCAAATGGTTTATATCACCCATTACATAATTAAGGTCTATCCTGCTCGTCTTAACTGGGTTGAGTAGGGGAGAGAAAGAAAGCTCTAGTATAGGCTGTGGTTCTATTAAAATGAACTACTACGAAAAGAGTCAGGAAATCTGAATGATACGTAGTGCTGTAAGGTTAGAAACTACAGTGTGGGAGGGACTTATAGGGCAGAGTTAACGACTCTGAGACGCTTCCTAATAAATGCACCGTGCAACTCGGTAAAGCCTATGTAGACCTTAATTAATATGGAATGTAGCTCAAACAGGTAGAGAGCTTAGCAAGATTTTTCTTGTAAAATGCTAATGCTTATGCAGATACATTGATGGTAGTTCGATTCTACCCATTCCATTTGCTAACTGTAGTTGGCAAAGTTGTTCATTTTTTATAAACCTCATTAGGTGGGAACTGGTAAATACAGTTCCCATTTATTATCAGCGCTATCGCCAAGAGGTAAGGCAGAGGACTTTGATTCCTCAATTCATGGGTTCGAATCCCATTGGCGTTGGTCAGGGAAAGATTCAGGTTAGAGTCCTGGCTAGCTTAGTTCGGACCATCTGTGAGGGTGTGTTAGTAGTTTAATGGTATAGAACATTCCCTAATATGATTGAGAAAAAAAATAAAAAAGTTTTTGAAAAAAGTATTGACGAAATATATGGTATATGATATTATATATTTGTGAGTGAGAGAGATAAGAAATAGAAATATGAATTGAAGATACTGTCTCTTGTAAGCGTAGACATTAAATAAAACTTTCTGACAATCTAATGATTAGGGCTGATGCAATAGAGTATACACTATTGGGAAAAGAGATTCATCAGTGGAGCGGTGGTAACGTCTCATTAAATAAGCTGGAGTGGCGAAATAGGCAGACGCACGGGACTTAAAATCCCGAGAAGGAAACTTCGTGAGGGTTCAACTCCCTTCTCCAGCATGTGTTACAGAGTATCTGTAACCATAAACTGTACAGTTTGAATGAATTTTTATGAATTTTGGTGTAAGACCAATATGTCTGATAAGATGCCTAGAGGAATAGCAGACCCCATAAGAACCTGTTCTTGTCAGATGAACCGCAAGAGAGCGGGCAACTAAGGACTAGCGTTTCAGGCTACGAAAAGCCGTAGGATGATTAACTTGACAGTGGGAATAGGGTGCATGTGCTGAGATGTGGAGCATTAGGGCTGAGAAGCATCAAGATATGACTAGGTTGGTTGAGAACCTAGCTGAAATGTCAACCCTCATCAGTGGTGAAGATACTCGAAAAGAGTATATAGTCATAAAGGTTAAACTGTCATTTTGATTTTGGGGTAGTACTGGTTTCGACGGGGTACTACAAGTTAAATAAGCATGCAGATGGTGTCAGTGAACATCTTAAAAAACATTGGCAAGAAATAAAGTTCAATCAGAACAGACCAGTAGCGATGGCTGCTTAATCCCTTTGTAAGGGATACCATCTAGGATTTAATCCTATAAAGCATTTAGTAGCGGTGTGTACCCTAACGCTAGATGCCTAAAAGTAAAGTACTCAAGATTGGTTTAATGAGTGTGATAACTAGTCTCTGAAAACACTCTGAGGTAGTCATATGGAGGCGCTGTCCACCAAGTGACGCTTTATAAATAGTAAAACCAGACAAGCATGTAGAAAGTTTAATGGAAGTGTTTCGGACAGGGGTTCGATTCCCCTCTACTCCATGAGCGGTTTAAATGAACTGCTAACCGGTAAGGGTTCCATGTATACATCCGGTCAGAAAATGGAACATGGTGGTGGACATAGACGGTTGAGTCTATAAAAAATGCAGTGATTGGAAAAGACAGACATTACAAATTGTACAGTGATGAGAACCCTGGCTGTGCAATGTATCATGTAGGAGTAAGGGTCTCCACTGTAGGGTGACAAGGTGTTACAAATCCCTACCTGCATAAAAAGGTTGAAAACTAATACTAATGTGGTGGCGGAATAGACACTATACTGGGTACAGATAGTGGTAAAGCATATAGAGAGGCATTAAGACTTCGGTGACATATGCAATAGTAGACGCTATGATTGTCATTTCAAGATGATGCAGTAACTAAGAATTGATACTGTCAGTTAAAAAGCAATTCATGTAAGGTGCAAATCCTTATCCACGTTATAAGTATTAAGATAGTGAGGTTTAAATGTTAGTAGCAGTTAGAGCTTATGAGGGTATGTATCAAGGACTTCATGGAATTGAGGAAATTGATATTTTGGATGTAAATGATGTATCTGAGGTAAATGACTGGGGTGATGCATGTTCTAATCAGCTTATAGAAAGTTATGGGTTAGAAGATGAATACCTTGAGGACTCAGAAGATGGTACTATAGAGGGTTCCAGTTGCTATTGTGATAGAGGTTGGGAAGCTCATAAGGTTAAGGAAGATACTGGATTAAATATTGAAGATTTACTCAGTATTCTTAATGATGAACTTGGATATGATGAGTTTGTTAAGAAATACTGTGAGAAAGAATATTTAGACCTTGGATAAGGTCTTTTTGAGGGTGTAGCTCAGTTGGTAGAGCAGCAGGCTTTTAACCTGTTTGTCATGGGTTCAAAACCCGTCACCCTCATTTGGAAGTAGATTTTAATAATGGTCATGAACATTATTAAAATCCAGAGTAACACTTTGATTTAGCTGATTAAAGAAAGTGCTCATGTGGGTTAGAATCCTTAAGGCTTAGACATTAGCCGAAGTCCCAGTCTTGATGCTTCCATATTTAATTTTGGGAATATAGCTTAAAGGAGTAGAGCTTAGCAGGGGATGCCCGTCGTAAAACTTGGAGGAGACATCCAAAGAGTTGATGATAGTTCAAATCTATCTATTCCCGATTGATACTTGACTTCACGGGTTAAGTATCATACATGTGTACATGCTTCAAAATCAAATTAATATGCGTACACAATTTTTCAGGGGGTGGACGGATACAATTTGATTAGTATGTACACATTGTAGTTGAGTGTATATAGACCATGTATGGTGGACTAGACACCTAAGATACTCTTTGGATCAAGCTATCACACAACATTGTGGTTACTATTGCTTTCGCCACTCTAAATAAAAGTGAGCAATGACTATGTATCAACATGATACGGTGAGCTGATAGTCAATAGGACTATCCCTTCCGACTTAGGTGATATCGGTATCCGGGCTTTCAGAGAATAGAGAAGAGGATTGAAAAGCGAGAAAGCTACGTGACTTCTCAAGCGTGGGTGGAAATCCCATTACTGGTTGTAAATAATCCAATGTGCAGACCAGATCAATTAATAAAATGAGGGTTAAAATGTATGATTACAAAGACCTATCTACCATGGTAATGTACAGACTATGGTAGATATTTTTTATTACAAGAAGAATGGGTAAAGTGAATCAAGATTGTTAGCTTGACTATTCTACTGAATTTATTTCTCAATAGCTCAGATGGGAGAGCAGTTGACTAGCTATAAGTCAAAAGGTCGTAGGTTCGAGTCCTACTTGAGGAATGTAGAATAGAGCTATTAAAATTTGACTATTCTAATAATATTTTATTGGGAACATAGATTAAGTAAGAACCCTTATATAGGGATTAACTAACCAATTGAGCTATGCTTCCAATATAAGGGAATATAGCTCAGCAGGTTAGAGCATCTGACTGTTAATCAGAGGGTCATATGTTCAAGTCCTACTGTTCCCGTTATATACTTTAGAGTACTACTTATTACATAAGTAGTATTTTTTATTTTTATAGATATTCTTTTGGTAGTTAAAATAAAAAGAATATTTATTAATAGGAGGAATATACAATGATTAATGAGAAAGCAGTTCAATATAATCCTTTTGAACGTAGCTTTAGAATTGTAGGCACTATATGGGATACTAATAGTCCTAAGTATGTAGATGAACCATTGGGTTATTTCTTACTAGATGAAACTAGTGTAAATATAAAGCCTTTTTCATCTACACAGGTAAAGACATTATTGAATGGGTTTAAGTTCTCTAATGCAAAACTTGAGAGTGATAAGATAGTCAATACTGAGTGCTCAATGTTCAATTTACCTAAGTTCAACAAGCAGCTTAAACCTATTGAGGACATTAGAAATATTTATCAAGTACTGTCTGAAGTAAATGTAGATGGCTCAAGCGCTGTTGGTTACAGAGTAATGGGTCCTATTTCATCTAATACAAGTGTAGCTATACTTAGTGAGGGTGAGGTTGTAAAGCTTAAAGAGACAGGTAAGGCTATACCTAATGTAAAGATAGTAGAGTCTGGAGATAAGAAGATTGTATCAGGTATAAAAAGTTCGTTTAATACACTAACTGTAAAGAATACTAAGAGCACTGAGAAAGCTAAAGTTGATACATCTAATAAAGAAAAGATGCTTGCTGGGGAGAATTACAGAAAACAGCAAGCTGTAGAACATATTGAAAGGTCTGCATTAAATGTTGTTAGGTACATGGTTAGATGTAAACCTAGAGGGTCTTATGTATTATATATTCCAAAAGGTTTAAAGAAATCCTATGCAGATATACTTATGAATGAGGTATTTATACCTAGTAGAGGTTATAACTTATCTGATAATGATAAGATGATACTTAGGGATTCTTGCGAACACTTTGATAAAGTGAGTGATAGGAGCAATTGTTCATATATAAAGAAATGTCTTGCAGCTTCAATAGCGCAGTTTGCACTTTGTAATAGTGAATACAGAGATATGATTTTTAATGAAGCTAAGAGCGTATCAAAGCTTAATGCTCACGATAAAAATACTATTAAAATGTATTTTAAAGACTTAGCTGGCAACAAGAGATTAAGCAAAGGTCTGTTAAATATACTTGATAAGCTTGGTAGACTTGGTGTTGAAGTATTATCAGAGCGTGCATATACTGTTAGTGATAAAGATAAAGAATTTAATACAGAGGAATCTATAAATAAGCTTGGGTTTACATTTGATAAGTCTAAGAATAATACATATCTTAATACTAAGGCTAAGAGATTTAAGATTAAGTACATAGGAAATTACTTTGGGCTTATAAAGCATATAGATGCAGATGATATAAAGAGTGAAGTTCTCAATGGATATAAAGGAAAGCATTTTGGTGATGTTGCAGCAGCTATTGATATGTTGGTTCTTATAGATAAAGCTGTTGGTGTAGTTGGCGTAGGTCCAGAAGTAAGCAGGCTTAGCCTTGGTGATATAAAGAAGAGACTTGAGTTTTTAATTGTAGCAGCTAAATGCAATAAATCAGAACTTATTACAACTAAGATAGTACCTAAGTTTAAGAAGCAGCTCATTAGAATAGGTGTTAGTGACAAGTTACTTGACAGTAATGACTTTGGTTTCTTTGGTGGTGACATTGATTGTATGCAATACTACTTTAACTCAGGATTTAGAGCTCTGATGTATAATGAAGGAGACAGAGTTAAGCATATAAATTCTGGTAGGAAGAGTTTAAATACACCTATGATAGCTGACTTATTTGTTTCTTATAGGGCAGCTACTCTTGATATGGTAGTATCATCATTAAGCGGATACTTTAAAACACTTACCAAGTTATGTGGTGGTTCTGAAGAAGATTATTATGAAGCAGCATTAAAGATTAGGACATTCAGTTAAAGGCAATGAAATAGGGTTTTAAATAGGTTTATGTACCTAAGTGTATATAGAAATCAGTACATATGGAAGCTCTATGACTGGACCGACTGTTCCAGTCCAATAGCTTCCATATCTCAATAAAAGAAGATTATATACATACAAGGATTTTAGTATACACTAAATAAAAAATAGTACATGCACTATTTGCTAAGTAGGAATCAGTACATTAGATTCAGGTATACCTGCAACGATTGTCACAGGTCAACCTGAATCTAATCTCAATAAAAGAAGATTATATGCATGCAAGGATTTATGCTTAGCATTTATTAAGAGAGTAGAAATGGATAAGAACAAATTTGAAGTTGAATTTAGGAATAATGAACATTGGGATGCATCTTATGAGCGTCTGATGTTGAAGAAATTAACACAAGAAGAAAAAGATGAACTGTGGAAGCTAAGTAATATATACAAAGAAGATATAATTAGTCAGATAATGAATGGAACATATACATGGTCAATTCCTAGAAAGCTCAAGATTGCAAAGCATGAGAGCACTAAGAAGAGAATCGTTTATATGTATTCAGTTAAAGATAGATTTGTACAAGGAGTGTTATATAGAACACTTAGTGCATATTTTAAAGACAGTTTAAGTAATAACTGTTTCAGTTATAAGAGAGATGTTAGTACTTCTAGTGCTATTGATTATATAAAAGATAACAGAACAAAAGAATTGAGCTATGGTGTTAAAACTGATATACATGCTTATTTCAATAGTGTATGCAGAGAAAAAGTAGAAAGTGCTATTGATGAAATAACAGAAGGCTGTGAAGGTCTTAATAAAACATTAAAGAATTTAATGTTAAATGATACAGTTCTTTGGGAAGGCAAAGAAATACAAGAGTGGAAATCACTTATACCTGGAAGTCCTTTAGGAAGCTTTTTTGCTAACTGGTGTTTAAAAGAGTTGGATAGAGAGTTTGATAAGGCTGGAAAGGTATATGCAAGGTACAGTGATGATATAATTGTACTTGAAGATAGTGAAGATAAGTTAAAAGATGACATTAAGATAATACAGAGATACATAGCAGATTTAGGGTTGGAGCTTAATCCTGATAAATATAAATGGTTTAAATCTGGAGAGGACATAGATTTTCTAGGACTTAGGCTTAATGATAATGGTGTTATTGACATTTCTGACCATGCTAAGCAGAAGATGAAAAAGCAAATACACAGATGGTGTAGAAAAGGCAGAATGGAAATAGAAAGAGATGGAAAAGAGTTTAAAGATGTAGCTCGTAGAATAAATAGAAGGCTTAATAGAAAGAATTTCAAGTGCTATATTGATAATGAAGCAACATTTGGGTGGTGTGCATATGCTTTTCCTAGAATAACAACAGTAGAGTCATTAAGGGAATTGGACTTATACACTAAAGAAAGACTTAGAGCATTAAAAACTGGTAAGAATAACAAAGCTAATTATAGGAAGATGCAGGAGGATGAGTTTAAAGACATTGGTTGGGTTAGCCTAGTTCAGCTATATTATCTATTTAAAAAAGATTTTGATTACTATTGTGAAGTTATAGAGTTGCTATAGAGGAAAGAATATGGACTTCTATATAATGAATAAAGACATTGAGGTAGCAATATTTAGATGTAGTTATACTTGTAATATAGAACAGATAAACATAACATATATAATAAGACAAGATTTATTACCTAAGGGATTAGTAAATGGAATGAGTCTAACTGAGTGGATTAATAGTAGATTGGCTATATCTAATAGACTAGATATAATGACTTTATTCAGAAGTATAGGGCTTAAGAATAAAGCAGATATTCTTATAGTAACTAAGGGAGTATCCTTAAATGATACTTATTGGATAAAAGAAGTTACAAATAAATCATTAAAATGGAAGAATGTATCACCTTATATAAATCCTTTAAACAGAAATATGTCTGATTATTCTTTTGAAATCAGTAAAATAATAAAGAATATAGGCATGTCTCCTGACTTTGCTACTTCTGGTAATTTTCCTAAGTGCTGGAAGAGAATAAATGGACACATGTATCTTATAAAGGGAGGCTCAAGATTATTTAGTAATGCTGGAAATGAAATTTATTCAGAGTTGTTATCTAGTGAGTTACTTACTAAATTAAGAATAAATCATGTAAAATATGATTATATCAAATATAAAGGCTATGATGCCACTAAGTGTTTAAATATGTGTACTGAAGATATTGGAATATATCCATTACATCATGTAAATACTCGTGTAAATAACTTTGTTGATTTGCTTGAATACTATAAGTATGATAAAAATATCTTAGATATGTTACTGTTTGACTATTTAAGTTTAAATACAGACAGACATTGGGGTAATATATCCGTATTTGTTAATAACAATAATCAACAGATATTAGGATTTACTCCTATATATGATAATAATTTGGCTTTTGTACCTTATTATACAGGCAGTGAGAGATTAGAGGATTATATATGTAATAGTGAGGGAAGTCTTGTAGCTTCAGATGGAATGTCATTTGATGATTTATTTAAGCTTATAGATTGTAAGTATGTAAGAGAAAAGATAGAGTTAATCAAAGGAATTAAGCTTACATACAAGTGTAAGAGAACTGATATAGCTAATGAAGTTTTAGATATGCAGTTAAAGAAAATAAAGAGAACATGAAAAGGAGAATAAGAACAATATGGCAGCTAAGATAAATTTATTTACATATGATATAAATAAAAGAACATTGAGTTTACGAGAGATTGAATGTATAGACCAAATTGGTTACGTACAAGTTTATGATAAGAGCTTTTATATGCCTGATATTGTAGCAGGTAGGATTATAGGTTTTGATAATAGATTTGGAGTCAAGAGTGATAATAGCATTTATTTTTATACCTTTATAAGTGATCCAAATGAAGCTTTAAAGGTCATTGAGAAATGGATAGAAGATGAGTATGTGTCAGCTAGAGATAATTATGAGAGGCTATCAGAAATTCATAATAACTTTGATAAAACAAAAGTAACTGTAGAAAATGATTTGGCATTTGGGTACAATGGATGAGTCAAAGAGAGTATGAAGATAGCATGGTAAGTATTTTAAATTACATAGGGAGAATGTCTAAGATACATGTAATAGATTGTATAGGCAAGTGTGATACTTATGTTGAACCATTTGCAGGAAGTTTTAACTGTGGGATTAACTTAATAACTGATGGGTTTAAAGGTAAGACAATATTAAATGATAAAGATACATATGTGACAAACTTCTGGAAATGTGTGAAGCAAGACCCTGAAAGGTTGTATGACTTAATAAAAGTTATTTATGACAATTATGTTGGTTTTAATGCATCTGATTTAAGTGAATTTATGAGTATAGATGACACAACAATCTATAAGATAAAAAACTATGATGATGAAGTGTTAAAATTTAGAGCAGCAGCTTATCAATATTTATACTGTATATATTATTTGAAGAACAGAGTAAAATATGATATAAATTATAAAGAAGAGTTTATAGAGGCTTCAGATATATTTAAAAATACAGAAATAATGAATGAGGATTATGAATATATACTTGAAAAGTATAATAAAGACAATGTATTTATTATGTTAGATCCTCCTTATGATTTAAAGTCAGTTAATAAGTTTTATAGAAACAAGCCTAGTGAGTTCAATCATGAAAGATTGAGAGACATATTAAAACAAAGCAATAGCAGATGGGTTTGTAGATATAACTTTAGTGATTATATAAGTAGTTTATATAAAGATTGTAAGGAATTATATAAAAGAAATATATGTACTATGGCTGAAGTGTATTATACAAATATAGATGAGGATGTACATTTGATATACAGATAGGAAATAAGAAATGATAGAAGGAATACCTTATTTTGGAGAAAACAATAATGAAATTATAGAAGCTATTTTAAATGCTGATTATACAAAAGTTATTGACTATGAGTCTATCTATGATTTTATTACAGACAATATAAATAATAAAATCATAGTAGTTATAGGAGATAGGCTTACATGGTTGAATGATATTAAGTTTAATTACAGGGATAAGGAATGTTTTATACCCTATTATGATTTTAAAGTAGCTGAGTGTAATTATAGGACTTCAAATAAAGGTCATTTAATCAGAAATGAAAATAAATCTTATTTACGTTATGAATATAAACTTGAGAAATTCAGAATAGGCTTTGATGGAAATCCGGTGGGGCTGAGGTGTTATAATTTAGATACAGAGGATAGTTTCCAAATTAGTTTGAAAAAATGGATAAAAAATGAAGAAGAGATAGACTTTGAGAAGTTATATAAGCTGTATGTAGAATCAAGTTACAATGAAGATAATTTCTTGGTTAACAAGCATGCTGGTGGGTATCACTATATAATGAGAAGCCCTGATAATAAATTTAAGAACGTGGAAAGAAAGCTTAGGGAAGAATATGAGCTTAATGATTATTCACCTGAGCATAAAATAGAAAAAGATTACAGAGATGTTCGTAAGTATAAGTACAGCGAGGTTTTAGTAAAGTACGGATTTCTTGATAGTACAGAGCTGTATAGAGAAAGACGACTCAGATTTGAGAGTTATTTATATTGTTTAATACATGGTGGTAAGCTGAATAATTTAAAGTTTAAAAATGGTATACATAAGATAGGAAAAGGTGACATTAAGTTAATAATTAAAGACTATTGGATTTTAGATAAAGACAGACCTAATAAGACTTGGGTTAGAGGTTAGAGAGTGTAGAGGGAGGTAGATAATCTATCTTCCTTTATTTTATGCTATATAGCGTATATAAGTGTATAAAGATTTGGAAGTTTGAGAAGTTCAGGGTTTGACTTTTGAATTTAAAATGAGAAGCAGTTAGATTTATTAAGGAGAATAAAATAATGAGAATGTATTCAGTTGAAGTTATAAGAACTAAAGATAGGATGTCTGTTGCTCAGTCAGGTATGATGGAGGCTAGAACTCCTAAAGAAGCTGTTATAGCAGTTATGAAAGATAAAGGACTTGTAGTAAAGTCAGATGATATTGACCTTTCAACTAAGGCAAGCATATATGCATGTAAGGTTTGTTTATTAGGTGGGGCTAGAGAGTCAGTTAGATATTTGAACATACATAGAGTAAAGGTAAGTTCTAATTTAATTAGCTGAGGGTAAATATTATGAGTATAGATTATGAAGTACAAGCTGAAAAATGGGCTGAGCAGTATGGAATAGTAACATATAAAGTAAAAGGTAGATTCATGACATATCATCAAAACTACATTGAAGATGTACGTGTAGCTAATAGATATGAGAAGAGACCAGTAACTTATAAGAGGGTGATTGACTTAGATAAAATGGTTACTGTTGAAAATACAATGTTATCAAGATTACAAAAAGATGGCTGGGATAATGTCTAAGGTTTAGAGAGGTCAAGTAAGATTTATGAATACTTTCAATGAAAATATATTCAAAGATGGTCATTATGAATCATGGAATAATGGGTTGGGTAACAACTTTGAACAGAATGATGGCATTCATAAAGACTTAATGATACAAAAGAATATAGAAACAGGCGGTGGATACCAAGCTACTGTCTCAGGTATGTATGGAGAGTTTACTATAGCTTCTATATTTAAGTCTTTACCTGATGAATATGCAGTATTAAATGATATATTACTTCAGACAGGCATTCAGTACAGAAAGTACACCATAGAAGAGTTTAAGAAGTACGGTGAAAGTCCTTGGGAATTATGTTTAAGAGACAGGCAGAATAAAAGATACTTACCTTTAAATAAAGGAATAGCTCTTAATAGATTGATAAATTATCCTGGTACAGTCTTATATGAAGCAGTAAAAAAGAGTAGCCAAATTGACCATGTAATAGTTAGTCCATATGGAATATACTTAGTAGAAACTAAGAACCACAAGGGGTTCATTTTTGGAGGCATGCAAAGTAAAGTATGGACTCAAGTATTAAATGGACAGGCTGGTGCAAGAGCCTATGGTGGGCATTCACATTATACATTTTTAAATCCGGTTGAGCAGAATAGACTTCATGTAATACATCTTAGTCAACAGTTAAAGCTAAGTCCAAGATTTATACTAGGAATGATAGTATTTACAAGTCCTGATGCTAACTTAGATAATGTAATGTGTGACTGTTGTTATACAATAAGTACATTTACAAATACTCTTATGAATCATGGTTGTGCTATATGGGATAGGAAAAGAGTGGAAAGTTTAATTAAAAGGATTGAGAGTATAAACTCTAGTAGTTACAGCTTATCAAAAGAACATGTGACTTATGTAAAAGATATACAACATAGGGCTGAAGTAAATAGAGCACTAAGGAGAATGTAATGAATGGCAATACACTAATGACAATAGCTAATGTAATATGTAATAATACAGGAATAGAAAATAATGAGCTTGTTATAAAGAGAAGTTCATTCAAGATAGATGGGCATGGAACATATAAAGTAAATCTAGGTACATTGGAAGCAAAAAAGTTGAGTTTAAAAATAGACTTGTATGATAACCAATATAATACATTTGTAATTATAAAGTGTGCAGCTATTGGATTAGAGGTCATAAGTAAAGCTGGATATGATACAAATAGTGCTAAGCAGCATGTACTGACTATATTAGAATTAAAAGCTATACTGTTAAGCTTATATACAGCTGTTAGGGTAGTAGAAGTTAGTAAGCTATTATATGAACGTTTTGGAAATTGCTTAGACTATTCAAAATATGTATTAAAAGCAATGAGTTTATATAAAATCAGAAAGTTAGATATGAGGTCTGTATTTTATAATGATAGACGTTTCTTGATAGCTAAAAAAGCAAGTGATATTAAATTATACAGTGGAATGCTATGTGAAGCATTTGGAAACAAAAATAACTTTATGTCAAAAGGAGTTACACCTGAAGATAAAGTAGTTTGTGCATATATGACTTTAACAGGGTCTAATAATTTTAAAAATGAGTTAGACAGGTTGCAGGAAATGTATAACTCAAATAAGTTCATGGATATGCTAGGGTAAATAAATAGGAGATTTAAAAATGAAATACAATCTTACAGTTAAAATTACAGATGGAAGAAATAGCAAGACATTATATCTGCTAGCTGAGTTTGGAAAGAGTAACTCAGGTTATGGAAATGATATGTACTTAGCTATTACTGGTAGGGAATATAGAGGTATAAAAACTACCTTTGAAAACGTGTATGATATAAGATATGATACATCCTTTAATAGAAAGAAGCCAGAGCTTTATTTAGCAGGGTGGGTTTATAAATACTGGACAGGAGAGAATGGTTCTTGGAAAGTTCAGAAGTTAGCAATAGAAAATCTTAATCCAGTATCAGTAAAACCACAGAAAGCTAAATTAAAAGCAGATGTAACATTAATTTAATTAGAGTGAACTAGGATTGGGTGTGAATTATGTTATATTATAAGAACAATACAGCTCTTGTAAGAGCTATGAAAGAGAATGATTTAGACGGAACAACATCTTCATATAAGCTTTATGCAAGCGGAAGAGAATCCAAATTTATTGATTCAGTCAATAGAGATCAAATGTTATTTATACTGAAAACTAAAAGTTTCAATAGGGATGATCTTTTAAATTTATATGTTTCTAGTGAAATAAATAGAAAATGCAAGGTTGACATTGTGGATTATACACTTACGTCTGATAATAAGATATTCCCATCAGGTGAAAGAAAGATGGATGAATATAGGGAAGATAAATTGCATTTGTTCGATAGATTATTTACACCAGAAGAATATGAAATGGCTGTAAATGAAAGACTTGATACAGCTAATGGTAAGGAGGTTGAAAAGAATACAGAAGATAATAAGAATACAGAAGTTTATATAAGGAATTTTTTTGTAAAGCATAAAGATGATATAGCTAAAGCATTAAGTAGAAGTGCTAACACTGATATAAAAATTGGTGAGTCTCGTAATATAACATTTAAGTCAAAAGAACCTAATATTTTAGGTGGGCATGAATATCCATTATGTACAGCTATTGCATGTGAAGATATAGTTGGTGGCAGTGGATATTGTAGCTGTAAAATGTATTTAACTGATGCTACAACTAATGCATATGGAGCTACTACTGTTACTGTTGAACTTAGGCCTTTTGCTATAGAAACAAATAATTTTTCTATGCTATACAAGATTGCATGTAGTTCTACAGTATATGTAAAGGGAGTAGAAATAAAACTTAGCATAGGCAATAACAACAGAATAATTAATGCTGAGGTTAAAGGTTTAAACATTATTAAAGATTTAAGACAAAACAAGGATATATTTAGAAATACAGCCTTGTTCTATACAGGTAATAAAGTTGCAGCTTATGAATATAAGAATATAGCATTCAATTATGATTCTTATTCACTTGTAGATGAGAAAGACAATCATATGCAGAGGTTTAATTGTGGATTGATTGGATGGAATGAGACTAATCGTATGTACAATAACCTAATGGTTGTAAGAGAGCTTAACACAGAAGAAGTTAAGGAAGCACTAGAATATTTTGAAGAGTGTATTAAGAATAATTGGGAAGTTCCAGAGGGTATATATTCAGCTATAAAGTATGGTATAGAGAACAAGAGGGATTACATTAAAGAAGCTTGTACAGCTAGCTATAAAACACCAGACCAGCTAGTAAATATCATGAATACAGTTAAGGTAGGACCTATTAATAACTACACTAACAAATCATTCTTTGATATTGCTTTAGGTAATAATGTTAAAGACATTAATTTCTTATATAACACTCTAAAGGATGGTATAAGAGGTCTTTCAGAAAGATATGAGAAACAAGTAGCTAAGAACTTAGGCTATGTATATAGAGAGAATAACTCAGGGTTTATAGTTACATGGGTTAATAAAGAAAATAGTTCTCTTGTACATGAAGTATCAAGTAAGATTGATATAAATTTTGGAAATACAGTTAATAATAAAGCAAAGATAACTATTAATCTTGGTGATACACAGTTAGAAGTGAATGGAGATACATATTTAGTTTTAAATAATGAATCATGTGCATCTAATATTAAGATGAAGCTGATGCTAAAGGTAAAGAGTATTGATACACTTAATGTATCAAATGGGGTTATAGATGCAAGATGCAGAAAACATTATGAGTATCCAGATATTGCAGGTGATGATTCATCAGTATTTGAAATAATGAACATAGGGTCTGATTATCCTACAACTAAAGATATTAAGCTGTATTTAAGTGCTAAGTCAGAAAATAATTTCAATCATATACTTGAAAGAGCAGGATTAAGATGGACATATGACAGTTTTAAGCTAGGATTAAGGAAGTTTAATAATTTATCAGAGCTATATGATGAACTGTGTAAAGCTTTTACTGATGATAGATACTATTTTGTAAAGTGCATATATGTAGAAAGTGATTCATCTAATAGAGAATATGATGGCATGAAATTTGATCCAAAAGACAGTAAGTTAAAGAATCTTTACACTAAGGTGAATGAATACATAGTATTTTGTAAGCAGCATAATAACAGTGTTCCAGATTTCTTTACTAAGAACCTTGAGACATTTAAAAAGATAAGTGATGCAGTAGCTAGAGAGGAGAGTAATCCAGGTAGTTTTAACAAGAGAGTAGAGAGCAGTGCAAATGAACATGTAGGTTTATTTGGTACACTCAGAAGTCTTTTGAGATAAAGAGTTAAGAGTAACAGTTAAGAATTAAGAGCAACTTATATGTATATAGGTTGCTCTTAAAATTTAATTAAAAGATAGTGTTGCAACTATATAATTTGTGAGGATATATAATGTTATATTATAAGAACAGCATAGCTCTTTTGAGGGCTATAAAAAATGAAGATGAAAATGGTGATGTAACATATAATGTGTTTACATCAGGTAAAGATAGTAAGTTTATATGCACATTAAGCAGAGATGAAATGAAAGTAGCTCTTGAAAGAATGTCTCTTAATCATGCTAGAGGTTATAATACTGCTAATTTTCCAGAGTTACCAGTAGCTATGAAGGTGGACATTGTAGATTTCACTTTAACATCTGATGGTAAGATATTTCCATCAGGTGAAAGAAAGATGAACGAGTATAGAGAAGATAAGAGCAATCTTGCTGACAGGATATACTCTAAAGAACAATGGGATAAGCTTCAAGAGTCTAAAAGGAATAATTTAACAGGCAATAATACAGAAGTTAAATCAGAGCAAGTAAGGAACTTAGATATACTTTATAATACTGAAGAAGCTAGTGCATTTTTAATTAAATACAAGGGTAATATAAATAATAAACTTTCATATGGTGAAGGTATCACTAAGGTTGAAGTTAAATTACCAATATATAAAATTGGTGGAAAAGTAAGTGCTGGAATAGTGAGTCCTAAGAATCGTAATAGAGCATTAATGACATCTATTTATTATGATGATGCAGCTCATGATAAATGTGTTATTACATGTGAAATGCATATAAAAGATACAAAAATCATTGGAAATGACAAAGTGCATTTTGATATAGGTTTTGTACCTTATTTGATTGAAACTGACAACTATAATATGATTTATAGGTTTAATAGTAAGGAGTATGTTAAGAAGTTTCCACAGAGTACAGTAATGTCATTAGATATGGATGCTAGTGGACAGGTAATTAAGGCTGAGATAGTTAATTTTGATTATCTCAAGAATTTAAATGATACACATAAAGAATATTTTAGCAATGTATGTGTTTCTGTATTATTTAAGGATGACACAGCAGAAAATGGTAAAGGTGCTGGGTGTAACATAATATCAATAAACTATTCATATGATGGGTTCAGAGTAGAGTACTTGGGTGATACATATAAGATTAAGATGAACTCTCTTGGGGCTAAGAATAGTCAGGGATTAGGTGAATCATTAGAAAGCAGATATTTTAATAACATTATAGTGGAGAGGGAGCTTAATGCTGATGAAGTAAATTATGTGCTACAGTATTTTGAAGAGTGTATAGATAAGCAGAGAGAAGTACCTGAGGGTCTATATTCAGCTATAAAGTATGGAATTAAAAATCGTAGAGATTATATCAGAGAAGCATGTGAATTAAGTTATAGAAGTCCAAAAGATGTAATAGACTTAATGAATAGAGTTAAGGTTGGACCTATTAATGCATATACTAATAAATCCTTCTTTACTGCTGATGCTACTGAAAAGATGAATGAAATCAAATATGTGTATGATTGTTTTATAGCACCATATAGTGATACATTACAGAATGATATATTAGACATTTATAGATATAAGTTCTTTTATAAGAAGAATGAAAGTAGAGGAACATATGCTATTTCAGATATATCAGGTAGAGATGGCTGGAATGACATAGAATTTTGGATTGAGCCTAGATTTAGAGATGGTTTAAAAAGTAAATGGGCTATTAAAATCAAGTTTGGTAAAGATGTATATACTGTAAATGGAGATGTAAGCATTGAAGCAAATACTACTTATATGACAAAACCATCAGTTATAGTGTATATGAAGCCTTATGAAATAGTTGCATCAGATAAAGATAAGGTGGTTTTTAGTAATAATGAAATGGGCAATGGTTATGATATTTGTCATATATCAACTAATGTTTCAACACCTGGAAAATTTGATGTAACTAGTAATAAACAAGAGAATTACAGATTACTGTTAGATGTAGCTAAGATTCTAAATGCAGGATACACTGCATCTCCAGTATATAAGTTAAAGACAAGCTATGATGGTTTGGGTGACCTTTATCATACACTTTGTCAGGCTTTAACTGATGAAAATTACAGGTTTGAGGATAATATAGAGATAAGAACTGGTGGACCTTTTGAAGATTGTAAGTACTATTACTTTAATCAAGGTGAAGATTACTTATCTGACTTATATAATAAAGCCAGTGAATATGTAAACTTCTGTAGAGCAAATAAGAAACATGTACCTATATTCTTATTAGAAAATGCATCTGTATTTAAGAGAGTAAGTGAAATCATAGAGAAAGAGAATAAAGGCATGGCTGAGTCAGAAGAGTATCTTAAAGAAAAGAAAAAGAAAGAGAAGGAGAAGGAGTCTTTCTTTGGAATATTTAGTACCATTAAAAATATAATGAGATAGCATTAAAAGGTATAAAAGCAACTCAAGGTTTATTGGGTTGTTTTTAATTTTGAAAAATAAAATATTTTTTAAAATATTTGTTGACGAAAGTAAAATTATATGATATTATATATTTGTGAGTGAGAGATAAGAAAGTTTAAATAAATATCTCTTAACAAAATTATTTTGGAGGATTATAACTATGACAAAGACAGAAAAGGTTAACGTACTTAAGGCAAGACAGGCAAAGCTTATGCACTCAGAGAAGAACTTTAAGTGTCCTGGTGTGCTTAGAAAGGTAGCTCGTCAGATTAGAAATCTGGAGAAGTAATGGCATAAGAAAATAAGCAATAGCATAAAGGAGATAAGTATGACACATAGTGAATTTGTTACAAAGGCTGATGCTGTATGCAAGGAACTCAGTGCAGAAAGAATCAATGAGATGCTTGAGTTGATGTTTAAGGATTCATTGTTTTGGAATCTTGTGAAAGATTTTGAAGGCGTTGAGTATTTCAATAAACCTTATGTAGGAGTCAGATTTGGTGCGAATCCAGAACCACTGGATTTTGATTTTGGTCTACTTGGTGTGTTTGAGATTAACTGTGAGGAACATACTGTACAGTTTAGTGTTGAGAGAGACAATACTTGCTACATTATAACTGTAAAGGATATAACTGATGCAGCTATAAATGACCTGTATGACATCTATATGGCATACTTATCTGGTGCAAGAGAGGATCAACTCAAGGCAATGTGTGATGGAAAGTATGACCTTATAAAGGGTGATAAAAAAGTTGCATAAAGGTTAAGATATGGGATACATAGTATCCCATATATAAGCTCCTATGGTGGAATTGGCAGACACGTTGGATTTAGGTTCCAATGCCTTAAATGGCGTGCAAGTTCGAGTCTTGTTAGGAGCATATATAGAAGTAATATAGCATAGTCATTTAGGTTTTATACTAAGTGGCTATTTTTAATGTAAAAATTTGAAAATAACTATTGAAATTTGTATTAAATTGTGATAATATAAATATGAAATAAAATATTTGAGATACAAAGGATAATAGCAGGAGTTTATAGATATGGGAGCAAGGAGTGTTTTAGATGCAGATTATGTATCAAGTAATGAGCTTTTTGAAAAATATAAAGCTGAGTTAAAGAAAAATAAGATAGTTGAGAAAGTTAAAAAGCCTATTGATGTAGCTAAGGGTAGCTATATTAATTTAGGGGTGTATCTACAGATATGTGAATCTAGCCTATGTAAATATAGATTACCATTAGTATGTAAAAGCAGTAGCTTTGGAAAGATTAACATAGACTGTGGAATTTTTATTGATGAATATAGAAAATATAATTATGATTGTATGATATATTCTACAATGCTTAAGATAATGGGAGATGACCTATATAAATTCCTTAGTCTTAGAAATGGAAAGAGTGAGGAATACTGGTCTGAATACGTTAAGATTAAGACAGATACAAATAATAAGAGAATGGTATCTCTTATGAAGATTATTGATGCTATTAAAAATACAGGTAATTTTGATTTAACATCAATGTCAAATACAGTTAGAAATTCATTTACTCTTATTGATGGAGCAGCAGACAGTAAGTATAGATATGTACTGAAAAGAAGAAATGTTGGGTTTACACTGTCTGAATATGTTGTACTATTTATAAATCTTAAACGAGCAGTTATGCTAAGAAAGATTGATGGTATCAAGGATATAACTAAATATACTATTGAATATCCTGAGTTGAATAATATGAATAGAATGTGCAAGAGAGCTTTAATTGATTACTATGGAGATTTAAGTAAGAGACTTAAAGGATATTTAGGTATATCTCGTGCAAAGTTCATTACTACTTTAAATAATAATATTGCACTGGATGTTAGAGGTAAGAAAATAAATGTCAAATTTAAAACAGATGAGGATCTAAAGAATGAGACATTAGCTTTTTCAGAAAAGCCTAAACATGATATAGTTTTACCTTTACATTCAGATTATATAAGTTCATCTGTGATAAGCATTCAAAAAGGAGGATTCAGTTTATGAATTAAATGAAGTTTAGATAAGCAAGTTTAAGTATAAATGTATATTTTTAATATTTTAATATCTTAATGGAGGAGATTAAAAATGAAACTTAAGAAAGCAGCGATTATGTTCGCAACATCAGTAGCAATTTGTGCTAGTTCAGTTGTTAGTTTTGCAGCTACAGATACAGCTATAGGCAGCGGAGCTGTTAATGGAACTGTTAATGGGGATGTAACTAATGACAATGTAGCTTATAATCTTATTACTAACTTTAGCAATAAGATGAAGCAGAATGGAAGTTTTAAGGTACATGAGTATATAAATACTTCCATAACTGTTACAGATGGAAGTACATCTGAGACAGATAGTTCAGACATCACTAAAATCACTAGTGTTAATGGTGACAAGATGATGGGAACAATTAATGCTGTTAAATATGAGAATGGCATTAAGGGAGCAGATGAAACTGCTAACCTATATGCTTATAGGGATGGTGATAAGGTTAAGACTTTTGAGGTTACACCTACTGGAGAAGTAACTAGACTTGAGCAGGCTTATGCACCTCTTGCAGACATGTATTTCCCTATTAAGTTCCATGGAAATGAAACAGTTACTCTTGAGGGTAACGAGTATGTTGTCACTGGATTTTTAACAAAGGAAGATTATGGAAACTCAATTACCAGTGAGGTTACAGATGATCTTAGTATGAGTGGTTTAGATGCTACAGAACTCATTGGAAATATTCCTTATGTTTGTAGGTTTAATGCTACTACAGGTGATTTAACATTAATGAAGATTGATATGTCTGGTGTACTGAATGGAATGACAGAGTTAATTAAGAGTTTAGGTGCTGAGGGTATTCCTGAGTTAGCAGGTTTTGGAATGTCTGGCACAATGACATACACAAGTACAATTAGTGTTGAAGCTACTGATGTTGTAATACCTGAGAATTTAAAGTAAGAGGTTATTTAAAAAGTGAATGAGCAGTACTTGGATATTTAATAAATATTTAAGATTTAGGTATTGAAATTTCAAGAAAAAAGATATATAATAATGTATGTTAAATCCGCATAGAGAAATCTAGCGGATTTTTATTTTGAAGCATAAAAAGGAGAAATTAACAATGATTTTAAAGAAATTTATCAATGGAGTTGTGTTCATACCTATGCTGTGCCTGATGCTTGGCAGTAACGTTTACGCAGGGCAATCAAAGACAGTTGCTAAGGGTGTAGATGTTACTGAGTATGAAGTGGTAGAGGACATTAGAGAGACTCCAGCACTTGCATTATTATCTGATGAGGACAGAAAAGAACTTGAGGATGCTAAGAAAGATGAAGATGATGAGTTAATTGAGGAGCTTCAGATTGGAGATGAAGCTGATAAAGAAGATGAGAATACAGATGAAAATCAGGCTGTATCAAATGTAGATAGTATAGAGTCTAAATTAGGTAAGAGTTTAGGCGTGTTCCAGTTAACTGGATACTGTCCCTGTAGAAAGTGTAACGGAAATAATCCTCCAGTGACTAGAATGGGAACTCCATTAATTCCTGGACAGACAATAGCGGTAGATAGAAGAGTTATTCCACTTGGAACTTGGGTTTATTTGAATCTTCCTGGCCAGGGTTGGACAAAGTTTAGAGCTGAAGATACAGGAAGTGGTGTTAAGGGTAATCATATTGATGTACTTAGACCTACTCATGGTGAGTGCTTTAGTGCATTATGGAACTCAAAGGTTGAGGTTAGATTGGCATTAGCTTAAAAATTTAATATAAAAATTTAGAAAAAATAATCTATTATGTATTTAAGGGTATATAATAGATTATTTTTATGTTTTTATGGAGACTAAGATGATAAAGAGATTTTTGAGTGTATGTACAGCTATGATTTTTGGATTAACATTATCAGCCTATGCAAATACTGTAAATAATACAGTTAAGGTTGTAGATGGTCAGGATAGTATAAAATTTAAGATTACTTGGAGTAATGAGGCTGTTAGACCAGAGTTATTTAACTCAGAAGGTGTTAATGTAACATCAGATGATGCTTTAAAGGTCACAGAATTTGGAAATGATTATACAGTGTATGAGTATAAGTCTCCATTTATGTCTAGTGGTGATTGGACAATATCTTATGACAATGGAAACAATAAATGGGTATCATTAGTTGATATTACTAATAATACAGTTATTAATGATGATAAAACAGAGGAAACTTCAAGTGTAGCTGAGACTGAGGAAGAAGAACTGCTAAGAGCAATAGATTCTGATGATTTAACATATAGAGCAGATATGAGTAAAGTCAGATTTAATTGGTGCTTCAATGGTAGAGATTATGGCAGTTCTATTGACCATTTCAATATAAAGGTCTATGAAGATGAAAATAAGTCTCCTAGATTTGAAACTGATACAAATGAAACTGAGTTTATTATTGATTATAATAAATATATAAGCAAGTATAGAGTAGAACTTAGCTATGTTGATGTAAATGGTAAGCATTCAGAAGTATTAAAGAAGCAGATAATTCCTAAGATATCTGATATATACATTCATATTAACAGTGATTCTTTAGTTAGAGAAAAGGATGTTAAGATTACATATGGTAATATTCCTGATGATAGCAAGGTTTATGTAATAATCAATGGTGTTGAACATATAAAAAATACATATGGCAATGGTGAGATTAATATAGAGCTTGAAAGAGGAAATAATCATATACAAGTAGAAGTTAGAGCTCTTGATGAAAAGGGTGAAGCTTATAAATTATATGAAACTTCTAAAGATATAACATATACAGAGATGAGTGACAGTGTTATAAAATTAGATGAAGATTATGATAATTTACAGACAACTAAAGATGAGTTGGAAATATCAGGTGAGTGTAAAGGTGCTGTAGAAGTTACTATTAATGGTAAGAGAGTAAGAATAAATGATGGAAGGTTTAAGTATAATTTACCTCTTGAGTATATAGGTGAGCAGACAATAATAATTAAAGCGGCTGATAAAGATGGTAGAATATCTGAAAAGAGATTTAAAGTATTTAGGTCAAATGAACAACAGATTAATAAAGAGTCTGTAGTAGATATAGAGGAAAGCATGAGAGATGTTGATGAGCAAGTAAGAGAACAACAGATTGCTGATAATGAGAAGTTACAGAAGTTTAAAATAACAGCTTGTGTGATAGGTTTGCTAGTATTTGGAATATCTTGTGTTGTAGGTTATATAGCAACTAATTTAAAAGATAGTGACATAAAGAATGAAAAAGAGAGCAATGGAAGTGAGGAAGAGCATAAAAATACAGAAGTTACTGTTAAGAATAGAAGTAAGAACAAGCAGGTTAAGAAAGTAAAAAAGAAAGAACAGAAAGAGGCTAAAGGAATTAGAAAGATTCTTAAAGCAAGAAAGCCAATAGGCTATAAAGGAAATAAAGAACTTGGAGATATAGATAGTGTAGGTGAGAGTGATGATTAAGATGCATAAGAAAATAAGCAAGAGCATATATAAGAGTATTCTGATGGCAGGGGTATTAATGATGATAAGCTCCTGTGGGTCAAAGAATACTGAAGAATCAGGGTTGAGCTTAAAGGATTTTAAGAGTGAGCTTACATTTGAAGGTTATTATGTAGAAGAACATAAGGGAACTGAAGATTATGTCTTAGAAATCACTGGAAGTAAGACTGAGGGTCTTAATGGTTCAGCTATAGACTATATAAGATATAATAATGAATCAGATGCTAGAGAAGCTTACAATGAACAAGTTGAAGAGATGCAAAAACATTTTAGAGTTGGAGCTACAGTAGAGACTAGAGGAGCTGATGAAACATTAGCGGCTGATGACCCTGATAGAAATAAGTTGAGATTAGTAGCTAAAGATGGCTATGAGTTATCAGAGATTGAGTTTGAAGATGCTTTTGGAACAATAGTTAGAACACCTATAGTTACATATTATGTTTATAGAAAAGGAACTGATGTTGTAGTTGTAACATACAATACAGATAATTCAGAGTCAGTTGAAAAGTTCTTAAGTAGTATTGATTTATATACTGAGAGTAAATAAAGGGAACTTAAGAGTTGGAGGGAATAAATAAATGAATAAAGTGAAGGGAAGTATGGGAAATAATAACAATAGTGGTAAGAATGATGCTAATAGTATAAATGCTTATGCAATGTATTTACTTAGCAGATACACTGAAAACATTTTAGCAGAAGATAAAGATAATGAGATTGTCTTTAGGGATTTAGATAACTGTTTATGCAGAGATGTAGAACTTGAGAAATTATCAAGAGCATTACTTCTTAGAGATAAGAACTATGTAGTACTTTCAGGACCTACTGGTGTAGGAAAAAGAAACTTATTTTACAAGTATGTTAGCAATTCATTTGTTGATTTGAATGTAAATTGTACAATGGCTTTCAGAGTAAAGCTTGTAGAGATGCTTGTAGATTTTGGTGATGTAACTACTATGATGAACTCCTTTGAGAATGCTGTAAGTTTTATAACTCAGATAGCAGACCAGCTAAGCAACGATGCAAGGGTTTTAATTTACATAGAGGATTTGGATAAGATACCTTCAAGATTATATGCTAACATATCAGTTAAGTTAAGACAGTTGTCTACAGACTCAAATATAAAATTTATACTTGCATATAATACTGATAATGCTGAAATATCAGAAGTTAAGGACATGGGTTATATTCTTGAGGATGCTGAGTTAATTAGTATGAACTTTCTTAGTAAAGAAGATACAAGAAAAGTTGTATTGACTAAGATTGATGATATAGGCAAGTTTCATAAGTGCAGATTCAGTAAGAAGATTGTAGATTACATATTAGATGTAATGTTTAAGGAGTTTGGAGAAAGCTCAGTTCAATGTATTCTTGACATATTAGATGCTTGTGGAGCATATAAAGAAGAGCATAAGAATGAAGTAAAACCTGGCGGATTAATAACTGAGGACATTGTTACTAAAGTAATCTATGATTATATTGGCAAGGACGTAACTAAAACAGAAAAGACTGGTGAGTTATCAGTTAAGAATCTTAATAAAAATCTTAAGAGTAACATATTTGGTCAGGATAGAGCTTGTGATATTGTTGATAAGTGCATTAAGGTTGCTAGTGTAGGATTAAATGATGATAATAAGACAGTATGTAATTTATTGTTTGTAGGTCCTACAGGAGTTGGTAAAACTGAGCTGGCTAAGGTTGTTGCAAAGTCATTAGATGTACCAATGTTAAGGTATAATATGACAGAGTTTCAAGATCAGATAAGCATTAATAAACTTATAGGAAGCGCTCCTGGTTATGTAGGATATGAAGAGGGAGGCAGACTTGTATCTGATGTGATTCATAATCCTAAATGTGTATTACTTCTTGATGAAATTGAGAAAGCACATCCAAGTGTATATAACATGTTGTTACAGATTATGGATGATGCTAAGTTGACAGATTCATTGGGTAGAACTGCTAAGTTTAATGATGTAGTGCTTATTATGACAAGTAATGCTGGAGCGGCTGATATAGGTACCAGAAAGATTGGTTTTGAAGTTGATGAAAACAAGAAAGTAATCAAAGATGAGGCTATGGATGCAGCTATAGAAAGAACATTTCTTCCTGAGTTCATAAATAGACTTACTGAAGTAGTAAAGTTTAATTTCTTAGATGCTGAGGTAGGAAAGAAGATAATCAATAAGAAGTTAAATGAACTTCAGGAAAAACTTGATAAGCGTGAAATAAAGATTAAGTTAAGTAAGAGTGCAGAAGAGTACATTCTTGAAAGAGGTATAAACAATAAGTTTGGAGCTAGAGAAATAAGTAGAATCTTTACTAAAGAGATTAACAGTATACTAGCTAATATGATTATTGATAATGATATTAGTAGCAATACAAACTTAGAAGTTTATTGTAAGGATAATTCGTTATCAGTTAGAAAGAAAAAATAATGAGTATGTATATCTGTGGTGGGGTAATTTTTATTTGAAATAAAGCTATGAAGTGTAATAAGGTAGTTAATTAAAATAAGAGTTAATTTAGAGTAATTTTATAGGTTTAAAGGAGAAATAGTATTATGTTTTATGTAGTAGCTAGTATCATTGGAAATGATGGTAAGACTGTTGGTTACAGACTCTTTGATACTGACAAGATGAATAAGGGCGTTACAGTTAAGGATGTATCAGAGAATGAACTTGCAAAGGCAATTTCATCTTCACCAAAGGCTTTCGGAAATGTAGAGTTTGCAGGTGGTAAACTTAAGGGAACCAATGGTGCTCTTGATAGATATGCTAAGGTATCTATTTCAAATGAGGTTGTTGGCAAAGCTATTGTAGCTATCCTTTGCAGAGTAAAGCCTAAGAATGATTTTATTCTGGCTGATTGTATGGGTAACTTTACAAGAGTTTCTAATGATGAAACACTTGCTCTTGCTAAGTCAGTAGGAATTGCAAATGCTAAGATTGTTGATAAGGGTGGACATAAGATTGTATCTTCTATCAGTGGTGAGTATCCAACTATTGAAGAGAATGATACAAACAAAGTAAAGATTAAGTTTATTGCTGTCAATGATAATGATGATATTGACGTAACAATAAACAAGATTGCTGAGAATGTTAAGAATCCTGACATTAGAATAATCGGAAAGCTTAACAAGGCTAACTCAGATTCAGCTATTAAGGGATTAATCAATAAGTTTAAGATTATTGATGCAATTTCTAACAAGGATAATGAGAGAGCAGCAAGTATCATTAGAGAAGTAGCTACAAGATATATGCCTGTACTTAGTAAGGTTTGTGACAAGAAGGTTGTAGTTGAGAATACAGTTGGTCTTAAGGCACTTTACACAAGTGTAACAAACGATGACTCTTCTCTGATTGATAGAGCAATTAAGGGAATGGAGAATGACAAAGTAAATATTAAGTAACATAGTTAGTATACAATACTTGTGAATAGCTATTACTTATATTAATATCCCATCAAAAAGGTGCAGGTACTACTGAAAAGTGGTATCTGCATTTTTTATGCTTTATAGTGATAATAGGAAGTATTAATTTTATTTATAATGTTATTTGAGGAGATACTTATGAAAAGAAAAGTGGCACTTTTAGTATTAGGAATGAGTTTAATGACTAGCATAGTATCAAATGCTGGTACATGGAATAATGAAGATGGTAAGTGGTATTACTTAAATGAGGCTAATGAAAAGGTATCTGGTTTCATTACAGATAATAATATGACATATTATTTAGACCCTTTCAGTTATGAACTTAAAACCGGTATTCAGGATATTGGAGGAAAGACCTATTATTTTTCTGATGATGGACACATGAATAAAGGCTGGGTTAAGAGTGACCATGATTGGTACTATTATGGTGATGATGGTGCACTTATTAAAGGTTCTTGGGTGCATGATGGTGATAGTTGGTACTACACTGATAATAGTGGTAAAATCATTGATGGTTTACAGGAGATAGGTGGAAAGAAGTATTATTTCTCACAGAGAAATGATAGTACATATGGTAAGATGATTAAGGGCTGGGTTAAATCTCAGGATAAATCAAATAACACAGTATATTACTATTTCGGAGATGATGGAGCAGCTGTTACAACAAGTATAACTGAGAATGACACAGTTTATAACTTTAATGCTTCAGGTAATCTTGTTAAAGATAAGAATGGTAACTTACCAAGTGTAAGTGGTAACGTTACAAATGTTATATTATACACTATTGATTATAAGTCAGATAAAGCTGATGAAGCTAAGGCTAAGAGTGAGACCAGAGCTGAGATAAATAAGTACATTGATAAGATGCCTAATATTTTATTAAATGACTTCTTTAATGGTGGTAAGATAGAGTATTATATAGATAAGGACTATATAGAGAAAAAGACAATCAGTCTTGGAAATAGTGACTATACTTATGATAATTTCTATGACGATGATGAAGATACTTATGAGACAGATAAGGAAGATGATAAGTACATATATGAGTTATATAGATACTCTACTAATAGAATAGAAGCATGTCAGGAGCCTATAAATGTACTTAGAGGATTTGGAAGATACATAGATGAAAAATCACAGAGTATTATAGGAACTTATAAGGCAGCTGGACTTCCTTCTGGAACAAATGAGTTTGAGAAGATATTTGATGAAGAAAAGGATAATCTTTCAGGTTTTGAGAAAATCAGTTATGAGGATGATACTTTAACTGCACATGCATATTTTGATATTTGTTATGCATTGTATAGAAGTGATAATAAAGAGTTTAAAGAGAGTTGTCCAAACAGTTATAACTATGTAAAGAACATAGAGGGATTACTTATGGACAGCATAGTTGAGTCAAATACTGAGAATAAAAATTAAGTTCTAAGCGAGTTGTGAGCATTGGTCTAAGGTTTGGGATATTGGGAATGTTGAGATATACATTCCCAATATTTTTAGCTGTTAATAGAAAATATTTTTCAAGATAAAATAAAAATTAAAGTTTTATTTTAATTAAAATATTGGAAATAAATTTCTATAAAAATTTCTCGATTAAAAAAATAGTGGGATGTGCTTAAAAAATATGGGTATGCTGTAGGGAAAAATTTGGATGAGCAGAGGGCGAAAAATTTGGGAGCAGAAGGGGTATTTTTAACTAAATAAAAAATCAATTTTATTTATGATTAAGTTAAGGTAAGGAAAATAAAATAAAGAGGCTTGTTGAAAAACTGGGGCTTAAATATAGACAGTAAATTAAAAATTGGGGTTTTTGGATTATATGCTTTATGAGTAAATTTAGTGTGTCTAGATATAAACATAAATGACTAGTAATGAGCTATAATGAGTTTAATTGTTGTTAATAAATTATTAGTATGTTTGTAGCTAGACTACAGAAGGGGATTAGTTGCATGAATAACGGTATACTTGAGCATCTTGAAGTAGAGCAGGGTCTTGATATTAAAATTGGTGGAATGGGTAGAATTGCTGGTGACATTGCTAGTGAAATGGAGTACCTTAGAAAATTAAGTAATGAGCTAAGTGACAGAAAGAAGAACATTTATTATTCTTTTGGTGACAATAATATTGTATTATGCACCAATGATTTTGGTGATGTAGGAGCATTAACAATATATCTGGCTAGGCAGGCTGGCTGTAAAGTTATCTGTTGTGCTGAGGGTTCTTGCATAAGTGAATTGCATAATAGTACAGATAATTTCTATAGCGGATATGATTATAGTGTTGACATTGGGGATATTATAAGTGAAGCTGAGCTGTTCATAACAGTTGCGTCTATATTATCTAAAGGGCACATGTTTTATTTAGATGAAGATAGTTATAATAGCAATATGGGATTCATCAATAAATTTAAGATGTGTGCATCAAGACCATTTGGTAGCGATGCAATAGGTATATTGGACAGTGAGGATTATGATGATGACATAGGTTTAGAATTTAAGTGTCAGCATATACATTTAGGTATAGCAGATGAAAACATAGTATATGCTGCTGGTCCTTTGTTCAGAACATATGTAATTGCATATACATTGTATCAGTGGTTACTTGATAACTATTTGAGTACAATACATAAGGGTGTTGTATATAGCAGAGTAGGTGAAGCAGCTATGCTTGAGCAGCTAGCTGAAGATGCTTCAAAGTTGTCAGAAGCAGCTATTAAGAAGGCAAGAAAGATTAGGCATGAGAATCCTATATTCCAGACAACTGATGAATTAGGAAAGGGGCTTATAGAGAAGTACTCAGAAGTTTATAGTTGTGCAGCTGAACTAGGATTGAGACCAGATAGAGATGTTATTAGAACATTAGATACCAGATTTTTGGAGAGATGGTATTGTGACAGAATAAATAGGAGTGATGATTAATGAAAATAACTTTTGATCTTGATGGTGTTATAATAGAGCACCTAGAGTATAAGTTAAATCAGATGAAAATACCTATTGAGTTTATAAATAAATATAGTATAGGTAAGCTTGATTTGTTAAAAGGTTCAGAGAAGAAAGCTATATTACAGAGTTTTTCAGATGTGGAAAACTTTATGTATGCTGAGAAACACTCCGATGTTCTTAATAGACTGGCAAAGAGGTATGAGATAGCTATTAATAGTTTAAGCTGTACTAGAGAGATAGCTAGATACAAGGAATTTTGGCTAAAGAGTGAAATAAAAGGCATAAAAAATAAAGATATTGTACTTAGTATAATAGGAGATGGTTCTGGGAATGGAAATAAAAAGATAGGAAAGACAGATATTTATGTTGAAGATAGTTTAGAGAATTTAATTAGCAACATAGATAATTTTCATGTTGGCATATTAATTGATAAGCCCTACAATAGGGTTAATGTAAAAGCAGATAAAATTATAAGAGCTAAAGATATTTATGATGCTGAGAGAATAATAGAGAGGCGAATCAAATGATTAAACTGGACTTGAGTAAATGTAATGTAAAGGATTTGATATGCAGTAAAGAATATGAACATTCAAATGAGGAATTTGGCAATTCATACAAGCAAGTTATAAAGCATAGGTTTAAAGAGAACTATGTAGTATTTTGTGATACATCTATGCACACTGTGTTAGCAGCTAAGACAAAGAGGAATGGCTTAAAGTTTATAAAGTTTATAGTGTTAGATGGTGATGTGTCTGACATTAAAGAGTCTGAGTATGATATTGCTATAGACAAGTATGATGATTTATATACAATGGAAAGTATAGAATTAAATTAAATATTTTGGAGGTAGCTTGTTTTGGCTAGAAATGCAGCAGCTAGTATTTATTTTAAACTCTGGGATAAATACCATGCTAAAGATTGTAATACTGATGAAACAGAGGAAGAGATGCTTAATGATGGTATTGAAGTAGCAAGATTTGTAAAAACTGATGAGCTAGGTAATACAAAGAATACATTATATGATATAATATATACTGGAAATGATGTAGTGTTATCAGAGCAAGTTAGATGCGGAGCAAGGACAGATATTAAAGCTATAGCTAGAGTCAGTAGATTAGGTTACATAGAATTTTGTGATAAAGTTAATGTTCTTTATAGAAAGAGAGCAGCAATAAGAAAAAGATAGAAGTAAAAGAATAGGCAAATCAGCCTATTCTTTTTATTTTGAATAAAGCATTAAAATAGTTAGTGATATATTATAGATTTTTTATGTGTGAGGTTATGAAAAATGATAAGAGACTATATGACAATTATAAGGCAGTTATTTCTAACTTGTCAGAAATTTGGATACAACTTTTATACAAATAATCATGGTGTATTTAAAGTTGAAGCTCCTAACTTAGTGATGCTAATTAGTAAAGATGCTGTTGAGATAGAGAGTAACAAATTTAATATGACATTGCACCCTTATGATATAGGGATACTTACTAATGAAAGAACAACTGATATACATGTAAATGAGTTTGAGCGTGAAAGGAAATTCAGTGCATTGAAGTTTAAACTGAATTTCTATATGGGAAGAACAGTTGGTGTAAATGTAGGAGTTGTATGTTCATTAGAAATAGATAAAAATACAGGTGAGGTTACAAGAGTATTTAATCCTTGTAAAACAAATGTATATAATAAGTACTGTGACATTGATGGAAGAGCTTATGAAGATGTATTAAAGCTTGGTAAAATGGCTTCCAATATAAGTATTACAGAATACAGAAATAAATTTAAGGTAAATTTAGGATATATAGATAAGAGCATAGATGATGTTGTGAGAGTAATTAAAAAGTTAATTCAATACATTCCTGATAATGCAGTACCTAATGTATGTATAAATGAGCTTAGGAACTTGAAATTCATTAAGAGATATGAGAGTGACAATAGTGAATTATATATGTGCGGTGAGTATTATGTATTAAATCATGGAAATGGTAAAAGATACTTCTTTAAGGTTAATGAAGATTGTTACAAGACTCTTAAGATAAATAACATTATGTTAAATGAATATGCAAATGATAGAAATGGGATGCATAATGTAAGAGTAATTGGTGACAAGAAGAATAAATTAACTCAGTTTATTGTATTGTTTGAATACAATGGGTATGAAATTATTTTTAATTTTTTAAATAATTTATTCTATATAAAGGTTAATAACTTTCTGATAGATTGTACAGATACATTTATAAAAGCCTTTAATAGATTAGATAGGATTGTTCAGCATCAGGATGCAAATGATAAGTGCATAGAAATTAAAAATATGGTTTATTAAATAAGGGGTGATACAATGGATAGAAAAGATTTAATTTGGCATGATAGAAAAAGACATTTTGGATTACCTATAAGCTTTACAGCTTATAGTATGAGTAATGATAGAATTTTCATTAAGACAGGTTGTTTTAATATTGAGCAGAATGAGGTTAGATTGTACAGAGTTCTTGACCTTAAGCTCAAGAGGAACTTAATTCAGAGGCTATTTGGAGTAGGAACGGTTATAGTTAGTTCTTCTGATAAAAATATGGGAACATTTTCACTTGTGAATATAGCTAAGTCTGATAAGATTATGGAGCTTATATCAGATAAGGTTGAAGAGCAAAGAGATTCTAAGCATATAGTTGGAAGAGAATACATGAGTAATGATTCTGAATATGATATTGATGATAATGATACAGATGATAATTTAGAAGAGTAAATAATGGGGAGGAATGAGTATTATGTTTGATTATTCTAAATATCTTGTTGTAGCTATACCTAATCGTGAAGTAATCAGTAAGATGAGTCCTGATGATAAGTATATTGGTATAGTTCCAGTTGAAACTAAAGAGTGGACTTGGATAGATGCTAAGAAAGCTTGTGAGCTAGGTATTTTAAAAGAAGATAATACTAAGTACAGAGTGAAAGGTTATATATTTGCATACAATGAATCTGAGGGATTAAATATTGAGCCTAACGTTTATGATGTAAATGATGATTTTGATAAGGATTATTACAGGGCTAAACTGATAGGCAGTAGAAAATCCTCATATATAATTCCATATAATAAGGTATGTGCATCTATGAATGATGATGATTCTGTTGATGAATTTTATTCAGAGATAAATAATCTTTGTAAAAAGTATGGGCTTGAGAGTGAACAGGATAAAAGAATATGGTCTAAGATATTAGGATATAAAGTCATCAGTGAGGGTAAGATAAGAGTTACGTTTAAGAGGGGAGACTCTCTTGTTGATGATAAGGTAATAAAGACTAAAGAAAATGCTATAGGCTTAGATGCCTATAGATATCTAGTAAACACTGGAGTTATAGATAAGAGCATAGATAAAGGTACAAAGTACAGAAGATGGTATCCTTGTGACTTAGTTGTAAGTGATGATGCTATTTTTTGTACTATAAGAAGGTACTTATAAAAATCTAAATGACTTTAAATATAACTTAAAATTATATAATAAGTGTTATTTTTAATTAATTTTTAAATTAATGAGGTTCAGTATGAAAAAGAAGTTATTAACTATGATGATTGTAGGACTTGCAGCTATGCAAGTAACAGCCTGTGGAGGAAAGAAAACAATAGAGAAAGAATCTTCTCCAAAGGCAGAGTCAACTTCAAGAGAATCAGAAGAATCAGATAAAAAGTTAGAAGAAACAGATGAACACATATATGGACAGCTTCCAAAAGAAAAATATGAAGAGGTAGCTCTTCAGTTTGTAGAAGCTATCACAAAAGGCAATTATGAAACAGCTTGCAGTCTTATGGCTCCTGATGATGAAAACGGATTTGAAATGACTGCTGAAAAACTTGAGGAACTAGCTATGTATGGCAACTTAGCATGGATCTTTCAGAATAGTATGAACCATTCAATAGGTGAATGGGAGGTTGAGCCTAATAATGAGCAGAATGTAAAAGTACTTACAGATGGTTGGACAGGAGACAATGATGTATTTGTTACAGAAGTGGGTGATGAAGCAAAGATAAGCGGATATATGTATGGTCTTGCATATGATGATGCACATGAGCTAAAAAACAATATTGAAGAAGCATATGCTAATGAACTTTCGGGAAATAAGAAAGAGTTTAAGCTGAGTTTTTATGACACTAACGATTGTACTTTACATGTATATAAAGATTTAGATGATGAAACAGATGAACTGATCAGAGGATACAATAGTGATACGCACATATATTTAGATGATAAACATGGTGAATACAAACGTACTGTAGAATATGAAACAGAGTTTGATGCATCTGACAAATATCTTCCAGATTTTGAATACTTTAATGACTATTATGAAAATATATTGTTTTCAAATGAGGATGCAGAGCCATTTGAATATGGAAATGGGAAAAAGGGGTACATAACATATGAATTTGAGCCAACTGGCAATAGTGCCACTGTACATATACCTTTGTTCTATAGAGTAGATACAAAACAAGATGCTGATGAAGTAATGCTACATGCATTAAAAATAACTATTACTGAAAGTGCAAAATCAGATACTGAGAAGTTTAAAGAGTTTGTTCAGAGCTGCATCCCGGAATATAACAAGGATCTGATATTGAATTATGATCTGAATGAATCTTTAGAACTAGTAATTAACAAATAAGACAATACAAGTAACAGGAGAAAAACATGAGAAAAAAGATATTAACAATGCTATTTGCTGGACTTGCAGCTATGCAGTTGATGGCTTGCGGAGCTGTTAAGTTTGAGGTTAAAGGACCTACAAGTAGAACTGGGGCTAGCATTACAAAAGATGGAAGTACAACTGGTTCATCAAATACTAAGACACTTGATAGGGGAAGTGCATCATTTAATATAGATGATAGCAAAGCAGAATTTACTAATGTATCATTTGATATTCCTGCTGGATATAAGGTTAGTGTTGAAACTGTTGATGATGCTTTTGTGTACAATCAGGGTGTAGTTACAGACAGCAATGGAAAGTTTGCAGCTAGTATAGTAGAGGGAAATTATACAGAAGATATTACAAAAGTAAATTATAACGAGGCTTTAAATGAATTACTTAAGCCATTTCAGGTAACAGAGAAACTTGATTTTGATACTTTAGGTAATGCAGGTAAGGTATCAAGTATTGAAGATGGTGTACTATATAGTTGTGTGCAGTTTAGCAATGGAGTAACAATTTTCATTAGAACTGAGGGCAGTAACTACTATATGGTAGCTGTTCAAGATTTAGATAGTACATATGATTTACTCGGAAAGATTGGATTTGATAAATATCTGAAGTATTCATTAGAAAACGCAAAGGCTGAAGCAAAGAGTGACAGAGAGACTGAGAGTAGTAAGGCTGATAGCAGTAGTAAGGCTGATGAAAGAGATTATGAAACAGTACAGTCTGAAAGTGAGTCTTATAAAGAAGTAGATGACATTAGAGAAACTAATGGAAATGCAGATGAATATAAAGAAGGCTTAAAATCAAAGATTGAGTTTAAGGATGGTGAGGATACTTTTAATGAAACACAGAGTGAAGTTAAGGCATCTGGGGATACATCTGGGGATATAGCTAAATACTTAATAACACTTGATAATAAGCCTTATTCAGTTAATATTGATAGTTCACTTGTATCAGATTCAACTGACCACATCATTTTTCTGGATAATGGACTTGAGAGTGTAAGTGCTACTATAACAGATAGTTATGTTGATATTGGTGATACAGAAGAGTTACAGCTGGAACTTAAATCACTTGAGGATGTAACAGGTAAGAAGGGTCAGTTGGGTAATGTAACATTTGAAAATGGGCAAGAAGATGCTTATGTAATAGCATTAGAGGATGATGATTGGAATAAATTGGAAGTTTATCAGCCAATTACAGGATATAATCATTATATTAAGGTAGAAATTACTGATTTTTCAAAGTCTTATGATATTGATACACTTATTAATACTTATGGTGTAAATACAACAGCATAAGTATTATGAAAAGGCTAACAATAATAAGGAGTATGCAGAGGATATTAGTTAAAGTACAAGGAGGTACAACATAAAGTGATAGGTATGAGTAAGAAACTTATTCCAGTAGCATTAGCTACTGGATTTTTAACAATTATGCTTGGAGGAGGCAATGCATTTGCTAGTGATATACAAGCACATTCTGAACCTGAAGGTGAATATACAAATCCTATAGATATTACTTTTAAAGTAACAGATCCATATAATGTTGGAACCAACAAATTTACATTATATATGCCAGTGAATGCCCTGGATTACTGGACTCCAACAAAATATGTGAAGGCTGCTGAAGCTTATGCAGATGCTGATGGAAATGTTACATTTCCAACTTTTTATAGCAATGGTGAGCATCAAGTATATATGAATCCTATGGATGTTGGTTTTGACCCTGTGGTAATTCAGAGTGTGCCTGATGGGGCACCTGATTGGGCATATGTATTTGGTGGTGCAGGATATCTAAAACATTTATATGATAATATTTATGAGTATGAAGCTGGGATCAATCTGTCTGGTTATGAAGGTTATGAATCAGTAACAGCCAATTTAGACGTTTATCATTATGATACATCTGCAGGTACACCTTTCATAATTGATAGATTTAATCCTGATTTTCATAATAAACCATGGAAGAAGTCTATAGACATTAAAGCTAATATAAACAATTCAGGTGAAGGACCACTAGAACAATTTGAGTTATTTGATGAAGATGGGAATAGCTTAGGCTTATCATCTGTAAATAGTGATGGACAAGTTGTTTGGAATATAGAAGAAAAATGGGATGAGGTATGTGCAGATAATGTAGTAGAACTGTTTGTAAATAATGATAAGATTATATATTATAGCATTAACACAAGTGGAGATAATGTATCAAGAAATCTTAGTAATACTATATATAATAATGTAAGCAATAATCATACAAAGAATTATAAGATTGTACAGAAGAAAGGTACAGATGCTGATTATGTATATGATAATACAGAATTTACAATTAGTACATCAATGCATATTGACAAAAATGCAGGGTTAGTTGTTGATGAGCTTGCAGTTCCAACATTCACAGTAAATAATACAAAGATGCAAAAAGGTAGAATTAAATTAGAACTTGAAGTAGCACAGGATGTAGACATAGGTAACTTGGACTTACAAAATAATCTTATAATTAGCAATAATGATACTAATATAAATGGTGTGGTGACAAAGAATGGTGATAAATACATATATGTAAGTGATGATAATCTAGAAGGGAATAGTTTTAACCTAAAAGTAAAAGGGTTGCCAGAAGGTTTAATAGCATTACACATAAAGAAAGCTGATACTAGTGAAGATGGATTTATTACATATACAGGGTTAATACAGAATTTAGATGCTTGGCTAAGTGAAGTAGAGATAGCAAATAGGACAAATATACCTGTGTATTTTGAATATGATGTTAATGCTGAAATGAACAGCGGATATTCAAGTAGCAGATTTGATATATACTGTGATGGAGAACAGACAAGTTTCTATGATTATATAAATAAAACAAGTAATAATAACTATACAGGAAGAATATCTATTGGTGATTTAAGTTTAGATGAATCTAGCATGAGTAAATATAAGATTGGAGATACTGTTGAATCATCAGATATAAGAGAAGGCTTAATAAATAGTAGTTTTAACTCTCAAAGTTCACGTGCACTAAGCGATTTTCGTGACATATATTTTAAATATGAAAATGCTAAATCATTAGATGGCAAGTATTGTGGTATATCACCACTTATGCAAGGAGAGTATAAACTGATACAAGATGGTTCTGAAACTTACAATAGTGAAGATCAAAAGTGGTATATCAATGCTATTATTGTAAGGGAGTTAAAATATAAAGGAGACGAAAGCAATTTACCAGTATTTAAGTTCAGTGTTCCTGCTGATAAAGTTGAAAAGAACTTAAATAATTTTGGTCATGAATATAGTACAGTTAAAGCTATAGTAAGTGTACATAAGTCTGATAATGAAAATGAGGACTATAGCTTAGATGGTTATTTGTCTAAAGTAAGTGATACTGAAGTAGCATTTGTATCAAACATGCAAATTCCTGTTGGAAATTATACAGTAAATGGTGTAAGATGTTTAGGTCTTAATTATGCAAACAGTGCAGATGAACAGAGTTTTAATGTTGAAGCTGGGGTTGATTATACTTTTGAGAATCCAACTGCATTATTTGAAATGAATCGTTCCATATTGGTTAATGGAAACTTAAATATTAGTGACATTTTTGATACTGGAAATACAGAATCTATAATTATAGCCAGTAATGATGATCCTTTGATAAGCACACATCCATATACTAAGAATATTGAGCTAACTGTTCCTTGGCATAAATTAGGCGGTAACAGTGGTTCAAATATATATATATTTGATAAGACAACAGGTAATTTTTTAACCACATACGGACATGCATCAACAACTGTATACAGCGAGTCAAGAATGCCACTGCTTTGTTTAGGCTATTATGATGGAAGCAGCACAAATTTTCCTTTAGTTGGGTTTGATAAAGGAAAGTTAACTTTAAAGCTTGGATTTACAGAGCCAGGAGTACATGAGCTTAATTTCTATTGTCATGATTTTGATAGTGGTAAGATTATATCGGTTAAAGATGTGTCTGTATTTATCACAGAAGATGATATAGAACTCAGTAAAAAGATTGAGTTTTGTACATATAAAACTTTAAAGTTTATTTTTGATAGGATTCCATTATCTGGTAATGAATTTATAGGTACAGGTAGTACTAATTATGCTTATACTTTTGTACATAATCTGCATAATATGGAATGTATAGAGCAAGATGGAACATATATATTTGAAGAACAGATACCTATATTAGGCAAGGTTCAGGGTGACCTAAACTTGGAGCCTGATTACATAGACTATAGCTTTACTTTTAATTATACAAGGGCTAAAGGGTTCTATTCAGGTAGTGAGAACCTATATAGAATGGATTGGGAATCCAATTTAGATGATAATGGGGATTATATTACTGGAGTTAAGGTAGATGTGCATTGTGATGATGCTGATAAAGCATATATAAGTGTAAATGGTAAGAAAGCAGATACAGTTAATTTTAATGCATCTGAAATACTAGAAGTAGTTAATACATCATTGTGTGAATCAGAGTTATATGTGTATTCAGCAAGGAAGGCTAGCAGTACTGAGATGTACTCAGAGGTTATACCTCATGCAACTACTAATGATGAAACATACGTTGGTAATAGCTATTACAGAGAGAAAAACTATATAGGTTTAAAATATACATTACAGCCTGGTGAAAAGATTGATGTACCTATATACATACCTATGCAATATAAGGCTGGAGATACACGTAACATATATGTTAAGTTAAAAAATCAATTTGGTTGGCAAGAGAAAAAGATTGAAGTAAGATTTAAAGGAGCTGCAGAAGCAGAATTTAGTCCTTCTAAAATATCATTTGAAGGTAATAGTATAAAGTTAACAGACTGGTTTGATAATAAGACAGGCATATCAGTAACTAAGGATGATATTGAATACAGTATTGAGGATGTAGGATATAAGAAAGTATCTGTAGAAGATATAATGTCAGACTATTTATATTGGTATCCACTTATTGGTGACCTTTTTGATAATCATAATGCAGCTTACTTCAATTATATAAGTGTTTATGGGCTTACTCAAGAGCAGATTGAGCAGAGGTTACAGTATCATAATATGGATATTTCATATGAAAAGTTACTGACAATTATAAGTAGTGTAGTAGATCATCCTGACTGGTATACTGACACAGATGCTACAAGACATAAGTTAGATAACAAAGAATTTGATTTTGGAACAAATGTAGTAGAGGATATTATTGTAGTAGATGATGATTTAAACATGACTGTTAATCCTAATCTAATTTATGCAAATGGGTTAAGCGAGAAGCTAGCTAATGGAGAACTCAAGATAAACATAGGGTTAAAAGGAGATAAGTTTTCAGATTGCATGATAACACTTGGAGAGATAAAAGTACCTAAGTATACAGACTATAGTGATTTTAGTTTCTCATTAAATAAGAAGTTAACACTTGATTATGGTGAAGCTAACTTGGAAATATCTAAAGAAGCTCCAGCTGGAAAATATGGAATCTATAACTCAAACAAGGAGTTAATAAAGGAAGTTGAAACTGATGATAATGATATAATATCAACTATTATCAGTGTTGTTAAACAGCTGGGAGAAACAATTACTTACTATATTAAGCAGTTAGAAATATTTGATGACTCATTGAATGTAGACAATGAATTTAAAGAGTTTACAGTAATAGCATCTCCAAGTGAATTAGGTTCTAGTGAATTTACTATGGTAGCAAAGGGATTAGATGAAATTACCTTTAATAATACTTCAAAGCAAACTAATCCATCAGATACTAATAGTGAAGAAATTGAGATTGAAGTAGATGATACTATATCTGAAACTGTAGACCTTGATGAAAATAGGACTGATGCAGTTAGAGCTTTCAACGTGTTAGAGTTTATATATGATAATCATGATGAAGATTATTTTAAACGTTCACTAAAAACATCAGGACTTACAAGCAAATATAAGTATGGCTTTAGTGAAAATAAGAATCTGTTCTTTGACCTTACTGAGAATGAAGATGATGCTGATTTGACAGACTTAGTGATGTATACAGATAATAAAAATACAGAGATTAGGTTTAATGTACCTGATGAAGTACAGGCTGAGCTTATAGATGCTGGTATAGTTGATAATAAACTTACATCAATACATATTAAGTTTAATAATTCAAACTCAGGTGTAGCAACTGGTTCTGAGATACCTAAGGGTGACTCAGATGATAAGAAGTCAGATGTAGCAACAGGTTCTGAGATACCTAAAGATAGCTCAGATGATAAAAATACATCTGAAAATACAGACAAGTCTGATGTAGCTAAGAACAATTTAGATGATAAAGGCACATCTGAAAATACAAATAAGTCAAATACTTCTAGTACTAAGAAAAATAAGAAGTCTGATGATGATAACAAGCCTGCATATGATGGTGACTGGTACACATTAGACAATAAGCTTTTCAATAAGCCTGTGTCAAAAGCAGGTGGAGCTAAATTCAAAGTTTGGCAATCAAGTCTATATGTAAGAAATGAGACTAGGACATTACCTATACATGGCAGGTCTGGAGAATATAGAACATATCATTTTGATAAAGATGGTAAACTGCTATATGGTTGGTTTAAAGACCCTCTTAATCATCAGTGGTATTACTTCGGAGAAGATGGAGCTCAAGTATATGGATGGCAGTTCATTAATAATAAGTGGTACTACTTTAATAAAGATATGAAATCCATTGACCGTGGTCAGATGCTTAAGAATTGTACAATAAATGGATGTAGACTTAGTTCAGATGGAGCTTATATTGAAGAAGAGGTAGGCTAAAACATAAACTAAAAGCACATAATTATTGATTACACCTCTACAGACTTAGATATGTAGAGGTGTAAATTTATGAGAAAATATACAGATTATAAAATTTAAGCTATAATATTTTGGAGGGATTTTAAGATATGAATATTATATGCAAACTGAAAAAACTAATAATTAGTTTAGTAGCTATGCTATTCATTTGTGGTTTCACTTCATTTGCATCAGAAGCTACTTTTATTGGGAGTCCAACTGTTGGTAAATCTTGTAGATTTAATGATTTAATAAATAGTATTAGAAGTAGGTCTTATGTAACTGAGATTAAATGGAGTGATACAGCACCAGATAGTGGAGTAACAACAGTAAATGTAGGTGATAATAGTGGTGAAAGCATATTAGCATGGGCAGATGAAAATACTATTTACTTATATACTGAAGCAGATAAAGTATATATGCCAAAGGATAGTACTGCATTTTTACGTAAATTTACTAAGTTAACTAATTTAGATTTTCTTACAAATGTAGATACATCAAAAGTAACTGACTTGGATTATGCATTTAGTGATATGAATAGTATTACTAGTTTAGATGGACTTTCAAATTGGAATATTCCTAAAGTAACAAGCTTATACAGTACTTTTAGTAATATGACATCTGTAACAAGTCTAAACGGAATTTCTACTTGGAATACATCTAATATAGAAGCATTATCATTTACTTTTAAGGGAATGTCATCTGTAACAAGTTTAGATGGGATTTCAAATTGGGATACTTCTAAAGTAACAAGGTTATACTGTACTTTTGAGGGAATGTCATCTGTAACAAATTTAGATGGGATTTCAAATTGGAATACTTCTAATGTAACAACTTTATATAACGCTTTTAAGGGAATGTCATCTGTAACAAGCTTAGATAGTCTTTCTAATTGGGATACTTCTAATGTCACTGACCTTGAGAGTACTTTTGAAAATATGTCATCTGTAACAAGTTTAGATGGGATTTCAAATTGGGATACTTCTAAAGTGACAACACTCGCACATACTTTTTATGGCATGTCATCTGTAACAAATTTAGACGGAATTTCAAATTGGAATACTTCTAATGTAACAGTACTCAGCTATACTTTCTATAAGATGTCTAAAGTGGATAATATAGATAGCTTATCAGGTTGGGATACATCTAAAGTTACATACCTAGTTTCAACCTTTGGCAGAATGACTACAGTACATAATTTAGATGGAATTTCAAATTGGAATACTTCTAATGTAACAACACTCAGCGGTACTTTTGAGAAAATGTCATCTGTAACAAGTTTAGATGGGATTTCAAATTGGGATACTTCTAAAGTAACAAATCTTGTATGTACTTTTGAGGAAATGTCATCTGTAACAAGTTTAGATGGAATTTCAAATTGGAATACTTCTAATGTAACAACACTCAGAGGTACTTTTGAGGAAATGTCATCTGTAACAAGTTTAGATGGGATTTCAAATTGGGATACTTCTAAAGTAACAAATCTTGTAGATACTTTTTATGGAATATCTGTTACAAATTTAGATGGACTTTCAAATTGGAATGTATCTAATGTGACAACACTTGATTATACTTTTAGAGATATGCACTCTGTTACAAATTTAGATGGACTTTCAAATTGGAATGTATCTAATGTGACAACACTTTTATATACTTTTGAGAATATGAAATCTGTTACAAATTTAGCTGGACTTTCAAATTGGAATACTTCTAATGTAACAAGACTAGAAGGCACTTTTAAAGGTATGTCATCTGTAATAAGCTTAGATGGACTTTCAAATTGGAATACATCTAATACAACAAATATTTTATATGCCTTTGAATATATGACATCTGTAACAAGCTTAGATGGAATTTCAAATTGGGATGTATCAAATGTAATTAAAACTAGTGGCTGTTTCAAAGATATGAAAAAATTAAAGAATACTGATGGAATACAGAACTGGGATCTAACTAAGATAACTATTACATCTTCTGGTATGTTTTCTGGAGATACAGCTATAGAGGAATTAAATTTAGCTTCCTTAAATAAATCTTATGCTGCTAATGACCCATTTGCTGTAAGTAATACAAACCCAAGTCCAGCTAATATTAAGACTTTTGTACCTCCTACAAAATTAGTAGTAACTAAAGATATATTCAATAATAAAATATTGAATAGTATTTCTAATTCAGCTATATGGATTGTAGAGGGCAGTCCAGATACAGTATATACAAAGGCAGAGATATACAATTTATATAAGGATAATGTACAGTCTAATATAGATAATGGAACAAATAATATAATTAAATTTATAAAGTGTCATTCAATCACATATAATTACAGTGGTGGTACTAAAGTTGATACTAATAATAAGTATCCTACCACATATACTGAAGATAGTGTGATAAAGGTCAGTGATATAGGGACAGTTTCTAAAGAAGGATACACATTCATAGGATGGTCTGTAAATGGTAGTACTGAAATTAAATCTAATCCGGATGATATACTGATTAATGGTGGAACAACTAATGTTACATTAAAGGCTAATTTTGTACAGTGTCCTTCAATCACCTATAATTACAATGGAGGTTTAAAAACAGACAGTGATAGCAATTATCCTGCATATTATGTTCCTGGTTCTACAATAACAGTAAGCGACATAGGCGGTGTATCAAAATCTGGATATGCATTTGGCGGATGGTTAGTAACTCCTGGAAATGGAAAAGCTAAGGTTAAAGACACTGATGTTATAATTGATTCAACTACAACTGGTGATGTTACACTAAAAGCCACTTGGAAAATAGCTGAAGCAACCTTATCAGGTTCATTTACAACTAAGCTAAATAAGCTTTTTGCATCAATTAAAAAGATAGAATATATTAGGTGGAGTGATATAGCTCCTGACACTAGTATAACTACTGTTAATGTAGATAGTGGTAATAAAGGGTATATAAAAGCTTGGGCATCTGGAAATACAGTCTATTTGTATAGCGAGGCAGCTAAAGTATACTTACCAGACAGCTGTTATCAGTTATTTTCTGGATTGTACGGATTAAAAGATATAAAGTTTATTAAGGATGTAGATGCTTCAAGAGTAAATACTTTACATGAAACATTTAGTGGTTTGAAAAATGTTGAAAGTCTTGAACCTATTAGAAATTGGAATGTATCAAATGTAACAAACATGCGTAATACATTCAGGGGTATGCAAAGTGTAACTACTTTGGAACCATTAGCAAACTGGGATGTGTCAAATGTAACAATTTTATATGGTACATTTGACGGTATGTCAGGTCTTACAAGTATAGATGCAATCAAAAATTGGGATACATCTAAAGCTATTGATATAGAACTGCTATTCAGAGACGTATCTAATGTTAAGAGTCTTGAGCCTCTTAGAAACTGGGATGTGTCAAATGTGACGAGCATAGAGTATATATTCAATAATATGCAAAGTGTTACTAGCCTTGAACCAATAAAGGATTGGGATATATCTAATGTAACTAAACTTGATGGGGCATTTAGAGGAATGACAAGCATAACAAGCTTAGAGCCAATTAGAAATTGGAATGTGTCAAATGTTACAAGTATGTATAGCACATTTGATTCAATGACAAATGTAACAAGTCTAGAACCAATAAGAAATTGGGATATATCAAGCGTTGTTGATTTGCATCAAGCATTTAGAAGGATGAGAAGCATAACAAGCTTAGCACCAATTAGTAACTGGGATGTATCCAATGTTATTTATTTAGAAAGCACATTTGAAGGAATGACAGGAGTTACAGATTTAGAACCTCTTAGCAATTGGAATACTTCAAATGTAACTAAATTAGCTAAGACATTTTGGGGAATGACTAATGTTAAAAGTCTTGATGGACTTGAAGATTGGGATGTATCTAAGGTGGTAAATTTGAGCAATACATTTGAATATATGGATAATCTATTAAGCACTGATGCTATTGAGAATTGGAATTTAAGTACTTTTAATTATGCAGATTCTTATTATTCAGCTTATGGATTATTTGCAAGTGACTCAAAGATAAGGAATCTAAACTTAGTAAGTACAGGCAGATTATTTACTAAAAATACATTTGGTGGTGTTGAAAAATCTCCAGCAAATGTAGTAACTATTACACTTCCAGCCACATATTTAATAGATGAATCATTATTCTATGATAACATACTTAATAATGTAGGTTCTGATACTAAGTGGGTTGTAGACGGAGACAATACTGATAATACTTATACAAAGGCAGATATATATGCACGTTATCAAGACAATGTACAGAGTAACATAGATAATAATACAAATAACACAATAAAATTTATATTGTTATCAAGTATAAGTGCTGATGTAGATATATCAAAAGAAGTTCCCGCAGGTACCTATGGTATTTATGATGAGGACAAGAACCTTATAGCAGAGTTAGAGTCAAATGATGATAATATCATCACAACAATAATTAATGTAGTGAAGAATATAAAAGATACTTTCATTTACTACATTAAGCAGTTAACTATAACTGATGAAGATTATAATGTAGATGGAGATTATCATCAATTTAAGATTGTAGCTACACCTAGTGAGTTAGATGATACTTTAGACACTGAAGTTGTAGGCTTAGAAGATATAAAGTTTAATAATACACGTAAAGTACCAATACCTTCACAGTTAGATGAGGAAACTATTGAAATTGAGGTAGATGACATTATAGATGAAGCAGTAGACTTAGATGATAATATGTCAGATACAGCAAGGACCTTCAATGTTCTAGAATATGTTTATGAGAATCACGATGAAGATTACTTTAAACGTTCCTTAAAGACTAAGGGTGCCAAGAGCATGTATAAGTACACCTTTGATGATACTAAGAACCTTCATATAGACCTTGAAGAAAATGAGGACGACAGTGACTATTATGACTTAAGCATGTACACAGACAATAATACAGATGAAATTAATTTCAATATTCCTGATGAAGTTCAAGAAGAATTGATTGATGCTGGAATTACTGATGTTAAGCTTACCAAGATAAATATTAAGTTTAATAGTAGTGTAGCTACAGGCTCTGAAATTCCTAAGGATAACAATGATGATAGTAAAGGTAACACTGGTAAGGCAACACCATCAGAGTTAGATAAGGACACTGATGATAACACTGATAGTGGTAAAGCTACACCATCAGAATTAGATAAGAACACAGATAATAATACTGGTGACACTGGTAATACTGGTAATACTGGAGATACTGGTAATACAGACAATAAGTCTGGTAGTTCTGATAACAATTCTAATGTTTCAGATAATAACACTGGTAGTAACGATGATAAGTCAAATAGTTCTGATAACAAGTCTAATAAAAAGAATAAGAAGGACAGTGATGAGGATACTGATAACAGACCAGCTTATGATGGAGATTGGATTGACTTAAATGGTAAGAATAAGAATGCTCCTATGAGTAAAGCTGGTGGTGCAAGGTTTAAGATTTGGAAAACATCATTATATATCAGAGATGAAAGAAGAACACTTCCTGTACATGGACGTTCAGGTATCTATAGGACTTATCAGTTTGATAAAGATGGAAATCTAGTATATGGATGGGCTAAAGACCCTAAGACACATAAATGGCATTACTTTAATGAAGAAGGTGCTGAGGTATACGGATGGAATATCATAGATGGTAAGTGGTATTTCTTTGATAATGACATGAGTAGCACTTCAAGAGGAGAGATGCTAAGTAATTGTTACATAAAGAATTGTCACTTAGGACTAGATGGAGCTTTAATAAAGGAAGAAACACCATCAGAAATAACTAAAAATGCACCATTATCTGAGATATTAAAAGTAGCTTTAGATAAGGCAGAGTAATTAAAATTTCATAAGTGTATAACAAATGATGCAGGTTTAATAAAAAGTGCTAGTATTTAAGCTAAAGAAGCTTAGTACTGGCACTTTTTTAATTCAAATAATCTAAAGTATGTTTAAGTTATATAAAAGAGTTAAAGTGAGGTAGTGAGGTTATGCAGGCTAAATGTATAGGTAGGGCTAAGGATAGCAAGGGATTGACAATATATAAATTAATAGATGTAAATGGTAATACAGCTATTAAATCATATGAATGGGTGCATAAGCAACTAGATGACAGAGATAATGGTAGATTAGGCTCTTTAGGTATAGATATAATTAATTTAAAGCTTAGTAGTGATGGCAAGATTCTGGAGAAAAAGAATACAGATACAGCATACAATGATGTACTAAATAAAGTGTTGCGAAGTAAGCTTGAAATTACCTTAGGTGATGCTTTTAATTTAGCAGCTAGGCTTGATGTATGCTATTGCATGACGGATTTAATAAACAGAAAGTACAATGAAAATCTTGAGGATATAATAGAGGATGAATTTGACTGTGCATACAATGATGGACAAGAACAGTTTAATTACTTTAATGAACTAAGTAAAAAGTCTGAAAATAAAGGATTGTTACAAGCACTTTTATATAAAGCAATTATGAAGTACAGGAATAAAGTAGTTAATACTATATTATATAGAGGAATGACTGTTGAAAATTCAGAGAGACTTGGAATAACTATAGATAAGCTTGATAATAAGGTAGTCAGTTTTGGTAATCATGTTTCTTTTGTTGAGGATAAAGCAGAAGCTATTAGATACATAACAGGTGAGCTAGGATTCATTTCTGAAGGTTCTGATGTAGCATTGGTTAGATTAAATACATCAAAGTGCAGAGTGCCAGTCTATGGAGTAAAGTTTGGTGCAGAGTGTGAAACTTTACTAATAAATAAAGATATACAGATGGGATTCAAACTAGTAGGTAAGAGGCAGCATGGAGGAAAGAATGTCTATTTTTATGATTGTTATGAGTTAAGATGAGCAGAGAAAGATAGAGGTTTGTCTAAAAGAATTATTAGTAGGAATATAATTTAAGGAATGGTAGTAAGTTTAATGCTAGACTTACTACCATTTTTGTATATAGACTATAATATAATTATAGATATAAAATGGTTATATTAATTTGTTCTTGTGGAGGTCATTATGTATATGTTTGAGGACATAAGCGAAGATATTGAATCTATTAATAAATTTAGGAATCTTAACTATGATAGAAATAGTGTAGAAAAGGCTTATACTAAATATGTAAATAGTAGTACAGCTGAGAATGATGGTGAAATACAATTCTATGCTATAGAAGAAGCTAAAGTAATAAAGATAGGTAATATAGAAAATAGTGGAGTACCTATAAGAGAAAATTTAGAGCTTTTGTATTATGATTATATATCAGTTAAGAATACAGGTAGTATTGCTGTTGGGAACTTTACAGCTATGAGTTCCAGAAATGACATTGACGACAATGAAGTTGACTGGTATGGATTAAATGTGACACTTAGTGATGTAGTCGAGACTATAGACTTATCAGATTTGAAATGTGATGGGAAATTGTTTATAGTAAGATTGTTCAGATGTAAGAACTTTAAGAACATAATATATCCAAAAGATGCAAATATTAATGTTAAGGTTATAAATGAGAAGTATCTTGTATCATATATGTTGGACTTTGAAGAGTTTACAGAGTTTCAGCCTAATGGATATTTAACAGTTCCAATAGGAACATATAAGCAGCCTTGCTTAGAAGATAAGAATTTAGGTTTAAAGGGTTATCTGTTAATAAAATATGATAACATAGGCGATAAGATAGACGATATAGGATTTATTGATGGAGACTTAAAAGATGGAACAAATGAGCTAATAGGCGGTATGCAATACACTATAGAGAATGATTGTGAATATGGAAATTGCACGTGTAAAGAATCTATAGACTATGGTGCTCATTTAGATATATATGATTTAGTACAGAATGATTATAAAACAAGCACTAATAGAATATTAGATAATGTAAATAAGCTGATTGATAAATTATTAAGTGATGAAGATTTTAAGCAGGCAGTTATAAATTATAAAGGATTATGAATAAATAGGGATAGGTTGTAAATAGACCTATCCCTATTTTTATGAATGAGTTTAAAGGCATATAAGAGTAAATAAATAGAAAAATTTTTAATTTTAGTATTGAAAATTTATAAATTAAGTGTTATTATATAGAAGTGAGGTAAGGATAATGAGAGATATTGATAGAGTAAGAAGGGCAATAGCAAGAAGAAATAGTAACTATGATGTTTGGAATACACTATATGGATATGTATGTGCAATAAGTTTAGCTTATGTTTGTACAATGGGAATACTAAGTATGCATAATGGTATGGAAAAGATGCTTAGTGTTGAGAGGTATTCTGTAAGCCAGGAGCTTGTAAATAGAGTGGCTGAAGATGCTGAAAAGGTATTCAGAGCTAATGAAGCAACTGGTGAGACAGTGGAGCTTCCAATAGTATCAATTACTGATTCTTATGTTTCACCTTTTGGAGCTACTAAATTTGAGGTTAGTAGAGATTTAGAATTTGAGGACGTTTCAGAAGATTTGAGTAGAGCAGATATACTAGCTGAAATATATAAGCCAGAAGTTATTGATGAAAGAATTGAAGCATTACTTGATGCTGATGGAACTATAGTAGTTGAGAATAATCCATTTGGAAAAATAAATGGTGCAACTGGAATTTATTATGATTTAAGTGATGCTGAAATTACTCAGATAGCTAGATTATGTACTCAGGAACAAGGATATAGTGTAGATGGTGTTCAGGCAGAGGCTTCATTGATGCTGAATAGATATGAAAAGCATGGAAGCGAGTACAGTAGTCTAATGAGTTATATTCGTAATAGTGGTTGGTGGAGCAACTCAGATTATTACATGGATAATGGTAAAACTACTGATGAACTTGTAGAAGCTGTTAGAGAGGTAGTTAATGGAGATAGATTCTTTCCAGCTAATGTTGATGAGCATGATTGTTTGAGAGATATTATAAGCGTAAGCAATAATGGAGTTGAGTTTGACGTTTATGATAAGTCTCAGTACATTAGTGGTGTAACTAAGATAAGGAATAGATACCATAGTGTGTATACTTTCTATACATTCCCTACTGAGAAGTCTGACCCATTTGGAATGATAGAAGCATAAAAATAAGAAGGCGTCGCGAATAAAAATATATAAGGATATATTAAAGAGTAAATGACATTAGGGGAGTTGAAGAAGCTTTTCTAATGTCATTTTTTATTAGAAGTCTAAAAATAATTTAAAAATATATTGATTTTTATATAAAATAGTGTTATTATATATTTAGTTGATATAGGTGGATATTTTATTTATTGAGGTTTAAATATGGGAAATGTAACATTTAAAGAAGTAAATAAGGCATTCAGAGATCTGAGAGTTTTGTATATTTTAGGTAGCAATCTTAAGAGTTTTAAAGATTATGAGCGTAATATGATTAAGGTTGACATTAAGGAATTGAAAGAGGACTTCAATGAGTTTGTAAGGAAGTTCCTGTATGATACACCTTTAGCAGGATGTTCATTTGAGATAGAAGGATATGGCTATGATACTGTGCAGGCTATATTTAAGACAAGATACAATGATAAGTATAAGATATACTTTCAGATGTTCATTGATATAGATGAAGATACAGGAGAAATATATGCTATATCTTTTGGTATAGGAAGTAATATCACTGATAATGGTGAGGAGGTTTATATAGAGAAACGTATAGACAAGGATTTTGATAAGAATCTAGCTAAGGCACCTCAGGTTATAACAAGTATATACAATAAGTTTGTAAAGGCTTGGGAAAAAGACAATCTACAATACTTAAAGGACAAGGAGTACAAAGGGTTAAGCATTACATATATGGATGAAGATTTTTAAGAGTGACTCTTTTATTTAGACTAAACTATGTTATAAAGTGAAAAATATTAATTGGGTTTATGGCATAAAAGTAGAGGTAGACTCATGAAACATAACTATTATATTGAATTTGGTTCTCAATTAAATGAGCAATACTCATTACAAAATGGAAATATGGTTTCTGAAACACCCAAAGAAGCTTTAGAGAGGTACTTAACAGATTATACTATTACATCTATAAAAAAGGTAAATAACAAATATCATGAGATATAGTTAATGAAGCAAAAGACTTATATCCTAATGGAAAACGCTTTAGGCAAATATTAAAGGAGTTTATATAATGTTTAGTTCATCATTAAATAGAGAATGTGATACACTAGGTAACTGTTTTGTATTAGCAGGTCAGGATGGTTGGGATACAAAAGACTTTGTAAATAAGCTTTTCAAAACAAGTTGGGGTAAAAATATATTAACAGGTAAAGCAGTAAATGAATATGCTTGTGACACCTTTATGTATGAGGGGCTGAAGCGAGAGTGTAAGAAAAAAGATGGCACAGTACTACCTAAGCAAGTATTATGGTTCTGCGGTTATTTATATAGATATTTGGCAGCCAATACAAATATTAAACCATCACAGATATATAAGATAGCAAAAGTAGACTTATTAAATAATCGCTGGGGTTTTTACCATACTCAAGACTGGGAATATATCAAAGAAGATTTATTGAGTGGATATAAATCAGAATAGCAACATATAGCAATACCATAAAAGGACATGTACATAGCAATCAGTTCTTTTATAAAGTGAAAAAGAAATTATGTTTGATATTATACTACTCTTTAGATAATAGCATACTATCTAAAAACATTTTCAATGCATTATAGGTGGGTAATATTTATGACTAGTACTAATACTGAGACATTAGCTGGATTGACATATCTGTATGATTTGTATATTAATGAGATATGCAAGCGTAGAAATATAGGCTGGGATGAATTTAAGGTACTTAATCAAAAATATGGCATACTTAATACAATAACCAAGTTCAGTGAAGAGTTTAATGAGTGGGATATAGAGGATGGTATGAAATATTTTGATAAATATGTATTTAAGGATGAAAGAAATGTTTACAGCTGAGCAGTTAAGCAAATTATCACTTGAAGAACTTGAAAAACTATACAGAGAAACACCAGAACCAGAAGTACCTACATTAAAAGAACTCGAAAATATGAATGTAGGCATATATGATGAAAAAGGTAAGCTAATAGGTGAACTTGAAGAAATCAGATAACTTAAAAATAACACTAGTTGAATAAGCTAGTGTTATTTTTTTATTTGAAAATACTTCTAATAGTATAAATGTAGATTTTAATTTTAAATTAGTTTATTATTTATAGGAGATATAATCATGGGTAAGATTGAAGATTATTTAATGGATACAGCAAATTGGAAAAAGACTCATAAGAAGAAGTATGATGTCTATGTTTGTATGCCAAATGATGGCACAGTAGTTGAGAACTTCTTAAAAGGAGCTAAGTATACCACTAATCAGAACACTCCATTTGTATTAAGTGGTACTGTTGGAGAACAGTGGGTTATAGACTTTAAGGAGTTAGCTAAGACATATACTTTTGCTGATGGTACTGAGATAAATGAAGTAAATTTAAAGAATAAAATGCAAGGTGGTACACTTCCTTGGATTAAGCTGACAACTAGAGCAGATGCAGGAACAGTATGGAGTTGCCATTTACCTACAAGTGTTAAGAATTACCCTATAAAGACATCTCGGGGAGCTGTATTACAGGCTAATAGAGATGGAGTTAAGCATGGATATGGTGATTTTATCATGGCTTCTGATAATGGTGGAGCACCTAATTTAAAGGATGTATGGGTAGTTAATGGTATAATATTCCCTAGAACATATGACCTTCATGCTTATGCTAATAAGTTCCCAGATAGTGTAACAAATGCAGAAACAGTTGTTCCAAAGCCTTTAGCTAGTGGTAATGCAGCTGAGCAGGTTTTACCTAAGATATACAAATGGTTTAAGAGTAACTTTGAGAGTAGAGCACAGGTAAAATTATTAAATAATCAGGTTGATGATTCAATAAGTCCTAAGATTGAAGTTAAAGTCAATGATAAAGTATCCGGACAGTACTTTATGTCAGTTGATGAGGATGGAAAGGTTGATGCAGAGTTCTGGATTACAGGACCTGCTTATGATAAATTTAGTGAGGGTGGATTCTTATTTACTACACATGATATAGATGTACCTACTGGACCTAAAGATGACTGGATTGAATTTAGAGACCATATATTACTTCGCATGAATGAGGCAAGTAAGAAACAGAAGAGAGATTTATATGATGCAAATAAGATTGCAAAGGCTTTAAGTGCTAGAGGTCATAGAATTGGTAAGATAGTTGATGATACTAATGATAACTCAGTATCATTCAAGTTTGATAATGGTAAGTATGGCGTAATGGTCAGAGATGATGCCAATGCTGGTACATTTTTATCATTATTTGGAACAAATGAGAGCAATGAGTTTGTAGAAATACTTGGTTTCTTCTTAGATGATTCTGGAATAGAAGATGCTGTTGATAAGATACATAATGTAGCAAGTGGTAGTGCAAAAGGTAAAGATGTAGTACAGAGAGCTTATAATGAGACTAAGGGTTATTATGATAGCATATATGTAGATGGAAAAGACGTAGACGAATTTGATAATGACTCTTATGCACAGAATTGTAAGTATGCTTATCAGGCTATGCAGAAAGCATTTGGAACTAGAGGATTTGAGATAAGCAATCCTAACTTCAGTGCTTGTGATACTGAGGATGCTTTGGAAGTATTCAGAATATACAAGATAGGTAAGAGTGATGCTCAGGTAATAGTTATGAATCAGGAGCTTGTGTATGCACGTGATGGCGAGGGTATTATAGATTCAATACCATTACCTGATAGACATAATAAGAATGACTGGAAGGCAGCTCTTAGTTGGATAGTAAAAGTATTGAAGTAATAAGAATAGAGCATAAAGCATAGAAGATTAAGATTAAGCACCTATAGAAATATAGGTGCTTTTTATTGTAAATATTTTTAAAAACTACTTGAAATTTAGAGTAATTTGTGATATAATATATTTAAGTTAAATAAATAAGGGGAGCTGATATGATAAAGATAATGTTTCATGGAAAGGATAATAAGGCATATAGACATATATGTAAGTCATGTGAATGTGACTTCTTATATAATAAGTGTGACCTTGAGGATGATAGGTGTGGCTATAGTTATATAAAGTGTCCAGAGTGTGGACATCGTGACTATAACATTGACAATGATAAAGGAAGTTGTATGCACTAAAGAGTTAATATAGATATGATAAATAAAATGGAGGAACTGTAATGAAGAAGTTTTTGTTAGGAAGTTTATTAGGATACGTTGTTGGAACAGTAGCAGGTATCATTGTATATGATAAGTCTCTTAAAGAGGACCTTAATGATGGTAAGTGTTCATGTGTAAAGAATGCTAAGTCAGATGGATGTACACATAGTTGCGGAAATGACCCAGACTTTGTACAGGAAGATTATTCCTTAGATACATATAAGAGATTTGAGAGTCAGATGGGTCTTTATCCTGGAGCTAAGATTAAGCATTTCAAGCGTGACCTTTTTCCTTATAAGGATGATGATAAGAAATATCTTTACATTTATGATGGACTTGCAGTCTCTACAGAAGATGGTGAGACTAAGCTTTGTATCTACCATGAGGATAAGGACTTTGGTAAGACTTGGGTAAGACCAGCTCTTGAGTTCTTTGGGGATGTAGATGAAAAGAAGTATCCAGAGCTTAAAGGCAAGAAGAGGTTTGAGGTTGTAAGAGCATAATAATACTGAGAATGTTATTTAAGGTCTGTGTATAATTAGTGAAAGTTCTATGGAAGTGTAATCTATACAGTAGAGAAAGAGAATGAAAGCAATTAGTTTGATATGGAAGGACATAGCATAGGATACTATTTAGAGTTGAAAGAGATTGAGTATAGAAAATATCCAGAGTATAATACAAGAGTTCCTTGTGCTTGTATAGTTCGTACAGCTAATATATGTTATGAAGGCAATGTTATAGGTACAGTATCTGAGGAAAAGAACGATGCTGATGAATTTGACTGGGCAATTAAGATAGATTGGGATGCTTGGGAAAAAGCTGGTAGACCACCTATAAGTGGAATAGATACAAGTACTAGAAAAGAAGAGTATATAACACAATATGATAATGATTTTATAGCTGAAAGAACTGTAGATGGAGATCATTATAAAATACAAGATAAACTTGAAGCTGTTGGGTTAAAGTGGAATGATAAGTTTGAATACATGTGTAGGACACATGGTTTATGTGAATCAAGTAAATTAACAATAGAGAGGCAGACATGACAAATTTAGAAGCATATGAAAGATACAATAGTATCTAAATGAATTGAGGTGTAATAATTGGGTACTTCAGAGAGAAAGTGTGATACTTGTAGGTTTAGGGGAATAGACAGGTTTGGTGATTTCTGTGACAATCCTAGAAATGAAAGAGAATATGGATTGAGGTCTGTATATGGTTGGTGTGAGTTCTATGATAAAAATACTAAGGCTAAGACTAAAAATACTAAAGGCTAGTAGGGTTAAGCAATAAGCGTTAAGCGATAATAGGGATCATTTAAAATAAAATATGAAATTAAGTTAAAGGGTCATTATAGTTAAATATAATGACCCTTTTATTATGTGCTTTGGTAATATTAAAGGACATACAAATAATAGGGTGTATAAATGAATTTGTTTAATTTTATGGGGGTGGGCATGGTATGACTAACATAGAAGCATATGAAAGATATGCAGGGCTAAGATATGCCATTGAAAGTTTAGCATCATATCTTTTAATTGAGGTAGAAGATACTATTAGAAAACTGGGTGTTGGATATAGCAGAGAAAATCCAGTAGGAATTGTTAAGAAGTACTATAAGAGTCATAGTATAGACAGCATAGATAATGGAAGTGGCAAAGATGGGTTGATAGAGATTGTAAATATTTATATAAATGCTGTTAAGACTAAGTCAGATATAAACATAAATGTATCTGAGTATGTGGATAAGTGGCTCAATGAAGAAACTTATTTTGACACTGACTATGCAGAAAAAGCTCTTGCTGATAAGGATAGTCAGGGAAATTATGTTGATGTATAAAGAGGTACAGTATGACTAAAGAAGAGATTATAAAGAGTTTAACAGAAGAGGCTAATTATTTTGAAAGATTAGCAAATGGTTTATTTTATAAAAATGAAAATAATCCTAAATGGGTTGAGTTCACAACTAAAGTAAATAGAGATAGAGACATTGTAAGACTACTTGAAAACAGTGTCGAAAGAGAAGAAGCTAGCTGGGTTTATAATAAGGATGGAGTTGATTGGGGTATACCTTCTTGGGATTGTAGTAAGTGCAAGTGTAAAAATGATATGATACCTGCATTAGTAAGACAGCATAATGGTAAAGCTAGTGTAGTCACTAATCCATTTGCATGGGCTGGAAGTAAGTTCTGTCCTAACTGTGGAGCTGTAATGAAAGGTGTTATAAGAGCAGATTAAGATGCATGGGTGTTAAAAATGAGTGAATGTGATAAAGTATTTTATAAATGTTCTATTGCCATGGGTGTAGCTGTAGTATTAATGACTGCTATAGCATTTATTTTTATTAATCATATGAGGGATGAGCTTACACAGATGAATGTTAAGCAAGAGGCTTTTTATGATGAAGTTGACAATAAAATTGACAATGGATACAAAGTATTTATTGATGGGTCAGAAATTGATGGTGACAGCATAGATGTTAGACTGTATGAAGTTAAATGTTCTGATGAAAAGAAGTCAGTATATCTTACAAAGAAGCGTGATATTACTTATAATGTCAACAATAATAGAAGATATAATGCAGTAATACCTTATGGGGGTATGTTTATATATTGAGATTGTGGAGCATATAAGAGATGAAAATATCAGATAAGATAAAAGGTGAGATTATTGATTGGATAGAAGTCATTATAATTTCAGCTATAATAGTCTTTATATCAAATAACTACGTTATAGCTAATCAAATAGTACCTACAGGTTCTATGGAAAGCACTATTATGGCAGGGAGTAAAGTAGTAGGTTCCAGGTTAACATATAAGTTAGGAGATGTAGATAGGGGAGATGTAGTACAGTTTGTATATGGATATACATGTAAGAATGATGGTGAGATATATAGAGAAAATGATGAACATGCTTGTCCTATTTGTGGTAGAGCAGATAAAGATAATACAGAAGTGTATTATTTAAAGAGAGTCATAGGATTACCTGGTGACCATGTAGAGATTAAGCAGACTGGAACATGTAAATCTTCTGAAATTAAGAGTATACATATAAAAGATGGAATTGATGTTCCAGTTGGAACACTGTACATTAATGGACAAGCTATAGAGGAAATGTATTTAACTGAACCAATGATAGTAGATGGTTATAAATATCCAGAGATAGACATAGTTGTTCCTGAAGGACACTATTATATGTTAGGAGATAACAGAAATAATTCATTTGATGCAAGATATTGGGGTAAATACAATATGGTTTCAAAAGATAAGCTTGTATCTAAGATTGTGTTTAAATACTGGCCTCTAAATAATGTAGGTTTGGTTCATTAAATAAATTTTAAAGAAAGGTAGAAGAATATGTATGGTACATTTAGGGAAAGATAAGAAACTTGTTAGGGATAACTTGTATGCAAGAGATACAATGTCTAAAATCTATTATGATAAGGTTGCCGACATTGCAAGGGAAAGAGAAAGACTTGAAAAAGAAAAGGAGAGGCTTGAGGGGGAGAAAGAAAGACTTAATAAAGAAAAGATTGAAGCAGATAAAACTGAAGAACCTAAGTCAAATACAGTAAGTGATAGTACTGATGGGCGTGTAGGTTCTGATGTTGCAGCTAGTCTTTATATGATAGCTGCAATTATAGTAATGATAGTAGTGGTATTTGAAGTTGGCAATAGTTTGATGAGATCAGGTATTGATAGAGTAGAAAAAACGTTAAATGAAAGCATAAGCAGTGAATATGAGGAAGAAACAGAGAGTAATGAGAGTGTAGTTGAAGAGGAGACAGAAAGTGCTGAAGAAGTGGCAGAAAGGGCTGAAGAAGAAACAGAGAATACAGAGAGTATATCTGATAAACAAGCACGGAGTGCAGAGATAGATATATGGGATTTTTTAGTATAACAATATAATGATAGTGAAGATACTGATAATAATAGTTATAATCATAATAAGTATAATTGCTATTCTATTTATAATAGGGTTTATACTAGGTATGATTGAAGAGTTTAAGAATAAGGGTGAGGATAATAAAGATAATTAATTAGGAGCATGTGATGAATAAGTCATATGCTCCTAATTTTTTGTTGTATGGACTTATTAAATAAAAAAGGTTAGACAGAGTGCTAAAATTTGGTGTACTGTAGGTATAATTTTAGCTAATTTTAAAAATAAAAATTTTTATGATAAAGTGAAGGTAAGGTATATAAAATTTAAAATCTAAAAATTTTTATGATAAGCAGTTAAGTTTTTTAAAGGTAAGCACTGAGTAAAAATTTTGGAGCAGTGAGTGCTAAAAATTGGGTTAAAAATTATTGAGTAAAAATGGGATAAAATTTAGATTGTGTAAAATATAAATAGAGATAGTTAAATAAATTTAATTAAAATATTTTAAATATTTATTAATGTAGGATATGAGAAATAAGGTACATGGTGAGGTTATATAAAGTTATATGATAAGACAGTAGATAGTAATAGTAGTGTAAATATAAATTTTCAAAGTAGTTTAAATATTTTAGGAGATATACTATGGATAATAAAATTAGTTACGAGTATAAAGCTGTAGGAAGGCTGTTTAGAGGTAAAAGACCAGTAGGTTTTAGATTAAAAAAGCTAAATGGTGGTCTAGTAGACTTCAATAGAGAAGCTACAGCAGCTTTATTAGGTTATAAGAAGCTGGATGGTTTAAAGGCAAGCAGTAAGATTGGTAAGACTTTTGCAGATGCTCAATTTGCATTTCTTGGAGCAACAGATTTACCTTCTATACAGATAGAAGATACAAACAAGCTAAAGACTGTTGCTGATGTAAAGAAAGAGGCTGTTAAGAAAGAACCTGCTAAGACAGCATCTGCTAGCAATGTAAAGGTGGTTTCAAATTTAATACCTTCACCTGAATTTTTAGGCAAGTCTGTTGGTTTTGTTGGTAACATTGACATTGATTAAGGAGAACAAAGATGATTGTAAAGTTTAAGGATACAATAAGTATATCTGGTCTTGGTAAGTTATTCCTTATGAGTCAGAAAGGTGGCAGAGCAATGTACTGTGATAGCTCTGATAGAGAATACGAGTTGACATTAGATGATAAACAGAACTTAAAGTTCAGGAGAATTGACAATAGAAGTAGATTAGCTGTTGGCAGTATTTAAATAATTTAGAGGTGCATATAATGGGTAGCAAAAAGTCAGTATATAGAATAAATAAACTTTATATGGATAGTTTAAATCCTAGAGTTGGTTTTATAGGTGCTAGTGTAAGTAGGTTTAATAAGAGTGGTGCAATTGATAAAGAAGGTTTCATCACAACTGAGCAGATTGATTATTATATAGCTCAGGATAAGGTTGTAGCACCTAATGGAGCTAAGATTGGTGGTACATTAAGAGCACATGGAAAGCTTGTAGGGTTTGATGTTACACTAAGCAATTATAATATAGACATCTATGATGGTAGTGGAATCATAACTGGTAAATTAAGCAATGACCTTATCAAAAAGCTAAGTGATAAGGGTAAGGCTCTTACTAATAAAAATACACCATTAAGAGTAAAGCTTAATTACTCAGGAGTTGGATTAGAGAACAAGGGAATTAAGAAGAGTGCAGAGCAGAGTTACTCAGAGACTCTTGATAATGAAACAATAGCTGAGTTACTTATTGAGGGTATGTTTATTACTCAGGGTAATGTACTAACAGGACTTGTTCCTCATGCAAAGGCTAGAGAAATATACATTAAGAAGATTAATGAGCGTAAGGGAAAAGTTAGTACAACTACATATAATAGAGTCTATGGTATGCTTAAGAGAGGAGGTCTTTTTGATGATAACCTTGATGAGCGTATCAAAAAGAATAATGAGGCTAAGGCTGTTCAAAAGCAGAAAGAAGCTCCAAGAGTTACAGGTAAGCCAGTTAATAGCATAGCTAAACCTGTTGCTAATGAAGTAAATGCACAGTGGGTTGTGACTGATGTTTATGCTAGAATAAATGTAAAGAATAATAAAGAGTATAATGCTATATATGATATTAAGAACCTTATGGATGGTACGGTTAAGCGTATAGATGGTAAGGATAGACTGTATAGACTTGCACGTAGCGGAACTAAAATCATAAATGTTAATGTATTACCAAGACCTGTAAAGGATAAGGCTGGTAATAAGATAGGTATGGACTATCAGGTTACTACAGTACCTCAGTATCGTGGTAAATATCCAATCAGGTCACATAATGCAGCTGAGACTGTTAGATTAGGATTAGGTACAAAGCATACAGAGAAGATTCTTGAGAAGAGAAGCAAGAAGTAAAGAGTTAGACATAAGATATATAATGGAATAGAAGTTCACTGAGAAGTGGGCTTCTATTTTTATTTATAGACATTAAAATAGTTATGGGTATATAAATGAATTATTTTTGATAGCTAGGAGATTGACATGTTAAGAATAGAAAATACATCAGTTTCAAATTTTGAGCCAGCAATTCGTGGAGCTAGAAATCCTATGAACAGTTGGGATAGAAGCGATAGTCATTATGATGGAGAAGTGTTTAAGTTTGGGCCTAATGATTTAGACCTTGCAATTAGATTGAGAAAAGCAGGATCAGACCATAGAAAGTATCTTAGAATGATTACTGTTTGTTGTGACGTGACAGCTCCACTTTACTGGTGGAAAGAATATGATACATATAAGGTTGCAACTGTAGCTAACAGTACTTCTACAATGCATAAGATACATAGCAAGACTATTGAAATGAGTGACTTCTCAACAGACCATCTTACAGAAGATGCAAGGCAGATTATGGAAAAGTATGTAGCTGAGATTGAAAAGATTAGACTCAGATATATGAAGAATGGTAAGAATAAGGAAGATTGGTATGACCTCATTCAGATGTTGCCATCTTCCTATAATCAGACTAGAACAATAATGTTGAATTATGAGACATTAATAAACATATATTTTGCAAGAAAAGACCATAAACTTGCTGAGTGGCATACATTTTGTGATTGGATTAAGCTACTTCCTTATAGCAAAGAGCTTATTATTGCAGGTGAGGATGCTGAAGAGGGAATAGATTAAACTAATAAATTGGAATAGACTAGGAATAAATTAGGGAATAAACGGATATATTGGAGGACATTGTTTTGAGTATAGACAAATTAAGACTTACACCTATTGATATTAATGACTGTGTAAAAGATAAGTTAATCAAGTATGAAAATGGAGCATATTCAGACCCTTATGATGTAGAGTCTTTGATTAAAGATAAGAGTAGAGTTAAGAGTAATGGAGAAGTATTTACACCAGCTCATATAGTTTCTGATATGCTTGATATGACAGATAAAGCTATCTTTGAGATTGAGGGTAATGATGATTGGAATTTCTATGAGTTTGTAGATAGTTGTGCAGATGCTAATAAGCTTAGAAAGTATATCTACAAAACATATCTTGAGCCTTCTTGTGGTAATGGTAACTTCTTGGTTCAGGTACTTGAAAGAAAGATTGTTGCATCTATAAAGGTGTTTAGACTTACTAATGATAAGGAAGAGTTTATTCTTAATACATACAGGTGTTTTACAACTATATACGGTGTTGATATTAAGGGTGACAATATTATAGAGAGTAAGAACAGAATGTATATAAGATATCTTAATACATTGAATAAGTATAACCTTGTATTAAGTGATAAGCATTCTGAAGAAGTAAAGCAGCTTGCATATTTTATTATGGACAGAAATATTCAGCTTGGTGATACATTGAAATGGTCTTATGTACAGGATGGAAATGCACCAATGTTTGAAGCTGAGGTTCTTAGATCATATAAGGAAAAGCCTAAGGAAGAAAAGGGAAGTATTGATGATGCAAGCATGTCTGATGGTGTAACAGTCAGTACTAAAGTAAAAGATGGTTCAGATGAAAATGTGACTAAGCTTGTCAAGTGGCTTAGAAATCCAGATGGCGAGAAACCAAAGTACAATGATAAAGACAAATATCCAATGCTTATAACAGAGTGGATTTTTAATGCTGATAGACTTAGCAGAAGAACCTTTGAGGGTACAGAACTTGCAAAGGAAGAGTCAGACCAGATTATTTTCCATGACATTACAGATAGAGTACAAATCAGATATAACAACATATTATCTGATGTTAATACAGCTAGAATATCTGAGGGTGAGAGTGTTGATTTGAGTACTGAGATTGGAAAAGCTTCAGAAGAATATGTTGAGCCAGATAACATTGAGAGTGAGACATCTGATGATATAGAGGATGACTCAGATGATGAGAGTAATGGTTTAAATGAAAACATTAATACTAAGAGTGAAAATACAGGAGTTGAAGGACAAATGAATCCTCCAGCATATAATAGTGCTGAGGCTATTGCACAGGCAGCTTCTGAGGACTCAGGTAACTTATCAAAGAAAGTTAAAGCTAAGAATGAGGCTAAAGAAACAAAGGAAAGTGGTAAAAAGACTACTGCTAAGAATATTAAGGGTGTAACTCAGATGCCTAAAGGTGGTCAAATGTCATTGTTATGAGGACATATAAAGCTATGGAAGAAATGAGTAATACAGAAGAAAATGGTGTTATACTTAGAAATATAGCTGGTAACATAGGTCAGATAGTTAAAGGAATTGGTATGCTTTTAAAACAAGGCATGCCAATTAAAATTAATAATGGTACATTTATAGATGAAGATAAATATGAAGAAGATACCAGACAATATAAGTTAGTTGACTTTGCTAGAGATTGTTATGGCATAGAGTTTAGTAAGATAGATATTAACTTAGATAACTCACATCAGTTGATATTAGTAGGTGTACCTGGAGTTGGTAAAACAACCATAGCGTTGGCTTATGTTAGGGCTAAGACAGGATATGTAAAATCTAAGTATTATGAGTTAATAACATTTGGAGAAGATTGGGATAGGTCAGACTTTACAGGTGGTACAGTTAATGTAGATGGAGTTTGGCGTAGACAAAAAGGTATATTCACTAAGATGTGTGAAAGAGCTCTTGCAGATAGGAGTCATAACTATTATCTTATAATAGACGAGATCAATAGAGGTAATACAGCTGGAATTATGGCTGATGCTTTTACAGGTTTATCTCAGCGTGATGTAAGGTATAGAACTCAGCTTGGAGAATACATTACAGTGCCTAGTAATTTATACATTATAGGTACCATGAATGCATTTGATAGTAGCATTAGTGACTTGGATATGGCTATGAAGAATAGATTTCCATTCATAGAACTTGACCCAGTATGGAATGACCCTGGATTTGCAAGTAATCTGACTAGGATTATAGGAGCTATAGAGTATGGTTGGGATAGTCCTTGGTTAAGAAGATTAATGAAGAGAATAGCAAATGATATAGCAGCTCTTAATAATGCTATAATGGCTCAAGGAAGAGTTGGAAATGCAGCTTTGATAGGTGTAAGACCAATCTATAAGAAATTTAAGAGTCTTGAGCATTTTAGAGAGTCATATAATAATGAATTATTACATACAATTAAAGACTCTACAGAGTTTGTGCAGGATGTTCCTGAAATATCAGACTATATAAAGGATCTTGAGGGAGTATTGGAAGATATAGATAGAGTTCTAAGAAGAGATAGCACTAATGGTTGATAAAGGTATTAAGTTACAGACAGTTCTTGAAATATTAAGATTTGATGATAAAGATTTGAAGATAAATGTTTCAGACTTAAACTTTGATGAAATAAATAATATCAATGATTTATTTGGTAGTATACTTGAAAAGGGTATGCAGGAGATAAAACAGTTTGGTTTTAAGAAAAGTTATGTCAATAGATATAGAGAATTGTCTAAAATAAAAGGTAAGATAGATTTTAATAAATCTATCAGTAAGGCAGCTGTTGCTCGTGGTAGACTAGTGTGCAATGTAGAGGAACTGAGTATAAATAATATATACAATCAGATACTTAAATTTGCAATTATGAGTCTATTTAAGGGTAGAATTAGTGACAGAGAAGATAATGGGGCACTATCACGAAGTATACGGATTAGATTATTACAGTATGTAGATATATTGAAAAATATAAATAATATTAATGGGGTTGACACGAAACTTGTTGAGTATATAAAACAGTCTGCTCCATTTTATTATGCTAATGGGTTGCATACTGCATTATATATATCTGAGCTATATGGAACTTTAGATATAGATGGTAGGTCTAGATTAAAGACTAGTAAGGATTGGAATAGATGCAGAAATATTTTTGAAAGACATATTCTGAATCTAATTCGAGACAGCATAAATGAATATGAAAAAGAGTTAGGCAAATTCAAGGTATTACCTAGAGTTTATATGGACAGTAAAGGTAGAAAACTACCTGATATAATAATGTCTGATGGTAAAAGGGCAATCACTATAGATGTTTATTGGTATGATAAAAAACATCATAGCACTGGAAAACTTGAAGATGGCTATGATAATTCACACTATGCTAATTATATATCTGATACACTTCAAATAGCTAATGTAAATAATTTGATAGTTTATGCAGAAAAAAGAGAAGTCAGTGAGTATTCAGAATATACTAGTGACTTAAAGCAGAACTACAGATTAAAAGCATATGTATTTGATATGTACTTAAATAAACCCGTAGAAGTTTTTAATAAAAGGTTTAAAACTGTGTTGAAAGATATGACACAAGTAAGATAACAAGGAGGTTACTTATAAAAATAAAAAATGAAACTTAAGAAGATAGCATTAATAACTTTACTTATGACACTTGCAGGTGGTTGTAAATCATTTGCAAGTGATACTTTTTTGCCAGGACCACAGGTAAACATACTATTACAAAGGTGCCTTCCATCTACTCCTGGTTATAGTAATTATATACCTGGTGATAGAGTCAGAAGGATGGAGAGAGTTAATATAGTAGACACAGATTTTGACCCAGAGCATTATGTGATATTTAGATATGACAGTAGTCAATACGGAGAGTTTTCTGTTGATGAAAGTCATGCTAATAGAGATACTTTAGCTGATGGGCAAAAACTTTCATATATTATATTAGTAAGTTCTACAAATTCAAATTCAACTAGTGAGAAGAACATCTGGGCATACTATGATGCAGATGGTGGTGGAGAATTGTATGGACAAACAACAGGAAGTATAAAGTTCTTTTATGGTTCTCAAGATGATTTTGGAGTTAAGGAGCCTACTAATCATGACAGTGATGAATATTGGAATGACTATTCCAAATATATGAATACAATGTCTTCATCTAAAAATACAATTTATTTGAATGCTGATTCATCAAAAATGTTCAAAGGTCTAAACTTAGGATATGATGCTGATATAGATTGCGTGTATGCAGATAAGCTATTCAGGACATCATACAATCTTGATAATGGATACTACATTGATACTCAGTATGTAACTGACTATACAGAAATGTTTTTCGGGTGTGTATCTGGAGATACACCATTAGACATAGACTATAATGCTTTTAAATATATAAGATGTACTTCTACAAAGAAAATGTTCTATTATGTTAAAGGAGTAAGTACTAATGTGGGTAGCAACTTTGACAATACAATAAACTCAAATTGTGATACAACTGATATGTTCTACACCAGTTCTTACTATAATGATATGCTTAGTTTCAGTGGATTATGGTATGCTCCAAATCATACTAATTATACTAATATGCTCTATGAAAGAGCGGAAGATATTCGTAATTTAGACCTCAGATTTATAGCAGTTGATAATTATGAAAAATTATTAGGGCATGGGATGTTCTTAAATTTGAAAGAGTTTGCACCTCCTATGTTTAAGCTAATGTCTAGACAGCTGGTAGAGAATATAATCAGAGGTGTGGATACATATACTCCAGACTTATCAAATTATCCAGAGCAATACTGGGATACTAGACCAGCAGGCAGAGGAGATTATATAATGTGGACTGTACAGGGAGATGATACACATAGATTATATGATTGGAAAGAAGTATATGCAGTATATAAAGAGGCTTATGATAGTGATAAAGAAATAACTTTTGAAGCAGTAGAGATGATAGAACCTATAGTGAAGTTTAATTGTAGTTCTACTGATGATATGGATAAATTAAACGGAAGTGAGCTAATTATAAATTTAAATTGTAAATACGGTAATTTTACAATAACAGGTACACTTAATAAAGATGGGAGTAAACTTAGATTAGATGCTTCTGAGAAAATACCAAAAAGCATGTATAGTATTTCAAATATCAGTGGGTTGGGTGATAACTATACTATAAATAACTTAAGTAATACAGCATTAGACTACTATAATTACTATAGTACTCCAGTATTAACAATTAAGAATCTACATAAGTATAATCCTAAATTATCAATAGATAAAGATAATACAAATGATTCTTATGTAATTACATTTGGTAATTTAGCTAGTGGCATTAAAGTCATTGATAAAGATAACAATGAGACAGTACCAACTGGAATGAAATTAGAGATGTATGAAGGTACAGGAGACATAGTAGGAGATGGAGTAACACATTCTAAGTATACTGAGAATCTTAAAAAAGTATCTGAGACTACACTTAATAGCACTACTGGTGAGTTGAAGTTCAGTGTGGATTGGAACACTAAGGATGCAGATGCTAGGTATTATTATCTAGTAATACCTTCAGATCAAATAGGAGACTATAGATTATCATTAGACCATGAAAACTCTTACTATTATGTAGATGGAGTAGGCTATATAGTACCTAATGCAGGTGATGATAAATATATTACCAATAATGTTGAGTTTGGAAAGCATTTGATAACTAGCAATCCAGATAAAAATGCATATAATTCTGTATGGTGCATAGATAAGGATGAAGAAACAGCTGAAAATATTGTGTTTAATATACATGGAAATGCTGAGCTTCAAGTAACAGTAGATAAGACATCTAATGATGCAAGTATAGTAACATCCTATAATGCAAATAATTCTGATGGAGTTAACTTAGATACAGAAGGTGGAATCACATTATTTGCAAAGTCCATATATGATACTGGAGAAGCACAAGTAAAAATATCTACAGAAGTTCCAGCTGGTAAGTATGGCATATATGATGCAGACAAGAATCTTATTAAAGAAGTTGAGACTGACGATAACAACATAATAAAGACAGTTATAAATGTTGTTAAGCAGTTAGGAGAAACAATTACTTACTATATTAAACAGTTAGACATATTTGATGATACATTAAATGTTGATGATGAGTTTAAGGAGTTTGAAGTAGTAGCTTCTCCAAGTGAGTTGAATCCAAACGAGTTCACAATGGTAGCAAAGGGATTGGATGAAATTACCTTTAATAACCCATTAAAGCAGGCTACACCATCAGAACTTGATAAAAAGGACATCGAAATTGAAGTTGATGATGTTAGAAAAGAAACTGTTGACCTTACAGATTATAAATCAGATGCAGCTGTGACATTCAATGTTCTAGAGTATGTAAATGATAACTATGAGGATGAATACTTTGATAGGTTACTAAGAACATCAGGCATTACAAGTAAGTATAAGTATACTTTTAATAATAAAAAGAACTTGTTTATAGACCTTCAGGAAAATGAAGATGACAACAGCTTGTATGATTTATCTATGTATACAGACAATAATACAAAGGAAATAGAATTTGATATACCTGAGAGTATACAGGAAGAACTTGTAGATGCAGGAATTACTGATGTAGCAATCAGTAAGATTGAAGTAAAGTTTAAGAGTAACTCTGGTATAAGTACTCCTTCAGAGATTGGTAAGAGTACACCATCTGAAATTACTCATGACAATGATGATAAGAAGAGTACACCTTCTGAAATTCCTAGTAATAATGGAAAGGGAAATGGAAAAGGAAACGGAAGCAATAGTGGAAACACTGGAAATAATGATAACAATGGTGAAACAAGTGGTAATGAAAGTGGAGCTAATATCGGAAACAATAGTGAAACTGGTAATGTAGTTAATAACACTAATAAATCATCTAATAGCAGTAAAAAGAACAAAGATGATGAAGATAATAGGCCAGCTTATGATGGTGATTGGTTTACATTAGATGGAAAGCCTTTGAATAAACCAGTATCTAAGGCTGGTGGTGCTAAGTTTAAGATATGGCAAACAAGTCTTTATGTTAAAGATGAAAAACGTATACTACCAGTACATGGCAGATATGGAACTTATAGAACATACTTGTTTAACCATGAAGGTCAAATAGTTTATGGCTGGGCTAAGGACCCTAAGACTCATAAGTGGCATTACTTCAATGATGAGGGAGCTGAACTCTATGGATGGCAATTCATCAATGGAAAATGGTATTTCTTTAATGATGATATGAATGACATAAATCATGGAGATATGCTTAGCAACTGTACTTATAAAGGATACAAGTTGGGTGAAGATGGAGCATTAATAGAGAATTAGTACAGTAAAATAGTTCAGAGTAAAAAAAGAACCCTTTTATAGGGATTGATTTGATAATGTATTATTCTTTCAGTTCACAAGGTCAGTAAGTGAACCCTTGCAATAGGGATTGAATGATTACAGCTTTTAAGTTATAATTTTCTTTATTCAAGAGAACCCTTCTAATAGGGATTGCATACTATATTTAAAACAATATTGGTTTAAGGGTGACTTGTAAAAGGTACTCTTTATTTATATAAATTAAAATTATTTTATAAATATATTGAAATTTATATAAATTTGTGTTATAATATATTTATTGGAGGATTAAATTTATGGTAGATAATAAGATACTTAAGACTTTTAAAGATAACATTACAGAATATATAGATACCTTTATGTCATGTAACACGGCATTTATAAAGGTTGATAAAGACTTTGTAAAGAAGTATTTTGAAGAGGCTGGTAAGAAAGTTATCAATGAACATAATAAAGAGGACAACACTTATGTTTGTGGAGACCTACAGTTCTCATATGATAAGGATACAGAAGATGTAACTGAGGTACTTTTATTTCCTACATACTATGATGATAACCTTGGTTATTATAATGGAGAGGATTTTATAGATTTAACAGACAAGTATAGTGAATATGGAGCTGAGGTATTAAAGGCAGCTAAAGCAAAAAGCTGGGATTAAGAAATTGAGGTAACAGTGAGGATATGGTGATGAATAATTTGTTGGCGACAGTTATATATTTTGTATATCTTATTATATTGTTTATGATAGCTAGGATAGCAATAAGAATAACATTTAATGGTCACCTTAAAGCAGAAACTAAAAAAGATGTAATTAGCAGTATAGTTATTATGTACATCTTTTTAGGGTTTTTATTACCATTTATTATAGAAGGCTATTTATGATTGGAGGTAAACTAAATTGGGATCCGAAGAAGCTATAGCAATGTTAGATGGACTAGTATATGGAGCATGTGTAGTTATGTTCATGTACGGTATGTTTGGGTTAATGGACACAGAATTTTTTGAAGATAAAGACAAGAACAACAATAAAGATAAAAAGGATAAATGGTGGGAAAAGTAAGAGTTACAGACAGGAGGTTTAATATGAAACTGAACAAGCTGATGTTAGCAACTATGATAAGTATATGTACATTTAGTGCAACTGCATTAGCAAGTAACAATTACATAGACTCAGATGGACTAAGTTACTTAACATACGAGATAATTCCAGGTACAGCTACTGTAAATAATTGCAATAGTATAGTAGCTAAGGCTAAAGTATACAAGCCAATAGAAATTCCTTTGACTGCTAAGTTGGGAGATAAGTTTACATTTAATGATAAGACATATGTAAAGACAAATAAACCTGATGGAATTGAGCTTGAGGGCTTTGGTGTTATAGGTTGGACATATCTAAAAGAGTCTCCTTTTAAAGATTGTTACTGGATTTATGGTTTAGATGACCTTAGACAAGTTGAGTATGCAGGAGATACTGACATCATAATTGATATTAATGCACGTGATAAAGAGTTAGTAACCTGTAGTGACCATCAGATAAGTCTTAAAGAATTAAATAAAGGCAAGATGTATGATATGGTTTACTTTGATGAGTCAGGTAGAGCAGTAAATTTAATTAATAGTGCACCATAAAGAAAATGGGAATTGAAGAGAACAAAGTTTATGATTTAAAATAAATGAAATATGAGTTGCAAAGTATTATCATCTAAATAAATATTTAGTCATATGGTATAACATTAAGTTGTAATTATGTGTTATATTTAAAGGAGAGGATTTCGTAAAATATGGCTAATTTATTGGATAGAATGACTGAGGCTGATAGAGAAGCATATGGACATTTGATAATGTCAGTAGATACTAATATTAGTATTAATAGCGTAATATTATCAGATGATAATAAAGAGAAACTTAATCAGTTCTTAGAGGAATATAGATTCAGAGATAAACTTATGGGTTATGGTTTAAAGCCTATTAATAGACTTTTGTTCTATGGTGCATCTGGAACTGGAAAGACATTTTTGACAAAGGCTCTTAGTAATTATATGGGTAAAGACATGATATATGTAGATATAGCACAGAGCTTAAGCGAAGATACAGTAGCTAAGAATATATCGGACATATTTCATGTAGCACATAAATATAAAAACTGCATTGTGTTCTTTGATGAGTGTGATAGCGTGGCATGGAGTAGAGATAGTAAGAACAGTGATGGTGGTACAATCAGAAGAGCTACTAACAGTATATTCCAGCAATTAGACCAGATGGACTATGATACAGTGTTTGTAGCATGTACGAATATGCTAAGGCGTCTGGACCCTGCATTTGAACGTAGATTTGATATGAAGTTTGAGTTTAGGAGACCAGATAAGAAGTTAAGAGATGTATTTAAGAAATTCTTGTTTAAGGATTTTAGGCTGATAGAGGATGTTGGTGAAAAAGATGAACAAGTAGTTAAGAGCAGGTCTACACTTTCATACTATGAGTATCAAATTATAACAGAGAGAAATATGAAGAAGGCTGTTATACATGGAACTACTGATGTAAGATTGTCAGATATATTAACAGATGTATCAATTCAGATAGGCAGTAAAAGAAGATTTGGTACAGATAAGGATGATGCTAATACATTTGAAAGCAGCATAGGTAAGGAAGATTAAATCAGAAAGGATTTATGAGTAAGCATATGATGAAAAAGGGTTTACATAGGGGTTTGATTATAGTATCTGCTATGACTATGATGAGTACACCAGTATTTGCAGCTATAAATTATGATGTTGATATAAATGAGAGCGTTGTAGCAGATGAAACAGTAAGTGAGACATCAGAAAGTACAGAGGCATCAGAGAGTGAGACAACTGAGAGCAACTTTGTAGATGAAAATGGCAATGTTGTTGAAATTAATCAGACTGATGGAACAGAGTCAGAGTCAGCTGGATATATGAGTGATGCTAATATATTAGATGATGCACAGAAAGCTGAAATTGATAGACTTATACAGGAAAGAGCTGAGACAGATGGATTTAAGGGTTCAGTTCCTGTAAATAAATATAAACCAGTGCTGATGCTTGGAGCTGACCTTTCAGATGCTGAGAGACAAAAGGTTTTGGAGTTATTTGGTTTAAGTAATACAAATGACATTGAAACAATAGAGCTGTATCATGAAGATGAAGTTAATATTCTTTCAGGAATAATTGATGAAGCACAGCTAGGAGCCAAAGCTGTAAGTAGTGTTTATATAACTCCATTACCAAGTGGTTCTGGTATAAGTGTTGGTACAGTTAATATTGATTATGTAACAAATGAAACAATATATAATATTCTTATAACAGCAGGTGCAAGGGATGTTGAAGTTAAGATAGTAGCTCCTTATAAAGTAAGTGGTACAGCTGCTATGGTTGGTGTTCTTAGAGCTTATGCAGCTATGTCTGATACTGAACTTGGTGATGAGATTGTAGGATTGGCAATGAAACAATCAGCTCTGTTAGATACACTTGGAAAGAAGTATGGAGCTGAAGAGATAGAAAAGATATTCAGTGGAATAAGAGAAAAAGCATTAGATTCATCTAACACAAATGTGAACTCATTAAAAGAGATTATTAGAACACTTGGTTTAATACATAATGTAGAGTTTACAGAAGATGAGCTTAACAAACTGGCTGATTTGGTAGCTACACTGACACAGTTAAGTATTGATAGAGCTAATGCTAATAACAGTGAAGCTAAGTATATAGTTGAAAAAGACTTTAAGTCTGAAGTAGATTACTTAAGTGATGTTGCATGTACTAAATCATTGAATTGGTTATTTAATGATTCAATGGAATTACCAGAGAAGAAAGAAGCTAAGCAGGTAAAGGTTGATAATGTGTTTGATGGTATAGAAACTAGTACAGGAGAAGCTAAGAAAGCTCCAGTAGATAGTAATGAGCAAGCTAAAGCTGAGATACTTAAGAAGTTAACTGAAGAAACAGCTGAGAGTGTTGAGGAAACAGTTGAGGGTGCAGGAGAGACAACTGAGAGCACTGAAAGTGCAGGTTAAAGTAGGTTAAGCTAAATCCACACATATATAATAAAGAGCTAGATTGCATATTTGATGTAATCTAGCTCTTTTGTTTATAAATGGAATTTTGAGTCATAAAACTATTGATTTTTATAAATAATTGTGATATAATATAAATTATAATTGTAAAGATTAGTGAGGGTTATTATGAAAGATAGTTTTGCATTGGAGCTATGTAATAAATACAATCTATCTTATAGAGCTGTAAAGAACTTCCTTAATAAGCATAAAGGACTCAGTAAGGATGAAGTTATATCTCATTATGAAAAGTATACTGAAACTAAAGAATATTTAAAGACATATGAAGATGAAATAGACTATGTATGTAAAGAATATGGCTTCACAAGGAATTATGTACTAGAGGTATTAAGAGAAAATCCATCTAAGTTAAGGCATAGCTGGCAATTTGACATATATTTTAGTCAAGCAGCTGAACATAGAAGGTTAGTAAAGAAGTTTAAAGAGCTAGGTATAAATAGAAATACATATAGAAGATATCTGAAGAAATATCCTGATTTAACTTTAGAGAATTTAGATGATGCTGTTAAAGATATTAGAAGTCAGGAAGAAGCTGATAAAAATGATAAAGAGTACTTTATATCTGAATGTAAAGCAAATGGATTTAAGATTAAAACCGTTATGGAGTTTAAAAGAAAAAATAATATAGAATACTATTATGATGCTATCAGTGAATATAAAAAGTACTTAGATAAGAAAAAGAATGAGCAGCTATGTACCAAGCTTGAAGCAGTAGGTATCAGTTATGCTAGATATAATAAAGCAGCTAAGGATAATCCAGATAAATCATTTGAAGAGCTAATAGTACTTATAAAAGAAAAAGATGCAGAAGTTTCATTTAGAAAATACTGTATAGATAATGGGTATAAGAATGAGTATAACAGAATAAAATCTTGGTTGGTTGATAAGCATGAAGAGTTCAAGGATAAGACATATGGTGATATAATAAGTGCTTACTTAAATAGAAAAGATAAGCTTACTAGATATAAAGAATACAGAGAGTTGGCAGGTAAGATTGGAGTTAGTGTAAGTACACTAAGAATTTTTATAAATAATTATAAGTTTAATGAAACAGATATAGAAGAGATTGAATCTGCTTATATTTATTATAAACATAATAAAGAAGAACTTAAGACTTTGTGTAAAGACTATGGAGTTAGTTATAATAAGGCTAAGAGAATAAGAGATGCTAATGGAGATATGAGCAACATAGATGTAATAAGTGTACTTACTGGATTGGATAATAACATACAGGGTGAGTTGGTATCATTATAGGTTGGAGGTTTGGCATGAATAATTATGAGATAAGAGAAAAGTGGCAAAATAATACTCTAAGAGATATGAAGGATAGTCTTAATAGATATGGTAAGTATGTAATGCTTAGACCTACTGGTTTTGGAAAGACATATATGAGTGCTATGGCGACCAATATAAGAGGAATAAAGTCTAAGAAGGTTATATTTGTTTATGTGTCTGAAATATTAAGATTGACATTTGATAAGTATACAAAATCTTATATTGGTGAAGATGGAGTTATGCATGAACCTATAATATCAAATGGAGAGGGCAGAATTAAGTATGAGACTTATAATTCTGTAGCTTTACATTGGCAGGATGATACATATCTGAGCGAATTGTTTAATGGTGTTGGACTCATAATATTTGATGAAGTTCAGAGAATGGGAGCAGTTAATACTATTAAAGGTATTGATAATGCAATGAAGTTTATAAAAGAGCATAATATAAAGTATATAGGTGCAAGTGCTACTCCTGAAAGGTCTACTGGTATAGATGTTTGTTCTAAGTATTTTACGTCTAGAGATAATAATGGAAATACAGTATACTGCTGGGGTGAACACATATATACATTAAGTAATGCATTTGAATATGGGTTACTACAGATGCCATTGTATAAGTACATTGAGGAAAATAAGAGTAAACTTACAATGTTAAGACATACAAGGGCTAGTATGCTGAATGAACTTAAGATAAGTGGTGAGAATAATAAAGAAGAAGTTATAAAAGATATAAAGGAACTTGAAAGAGCAGTTATAAAAGATTGTGACAAGAAGTTATTAGATGGTATTTATGAGTTAGTAGGTGAAGAAAATCCTTATATACAGTGTGAAACAACTAAAGAACTTCCTAAGAAGTTAAATAAGCCAAGTAAGTTTCCTAATTACATGAGATTTCTTATATTTGCTCCTGATAGACTAAGTTTGTCAATGAATAGACAGAGTGAAGATAAGGTATTTGGTGGAATAATAAAGGAAACATTGAAAGATTTCAAGAGTGCATTTAAGAGATATGGATATAAAATAAGGTTTATAGTAGTATCTTCTAATTCTAAGGAAGAGTCAGATAGTGTTAAGTTAATAGACCCTACAAATGATTTAATAAAAGTGGGTAGTAAGATTATACATATTAATTCTGATGAAGATACAGTTATTAAGGAAGAGCCAATGACAATAGACCTTATATTTAGTATCAACATGCTAAATGTAGGATATCATGTAAATAATATTACAGGCATTATACTTAAAAGATGGACAGGTAGTAATCAGATTTATTATCAGCAAATAGGAAGATGTTTATCTAGTGTAAGCTCAAATAGAGCTATAATATTTGATTTTGTAAACAGCGTGGATAGCAGAGGCATAATGTCTCCGATGTTTAATACCTATGAGGAAAATAAGGATAAAACAGTTAATGCTGATGGAACTTCTAATATAGAGTATCATGACATACAGAGAAAGAGTAAGAACATAATTAAAAATAGATACGCTGTAGATGCAAATGGAGATATAGTGGATCCATACAACTGTAATGTATTAGAGGCTAAATATATAAAATGTAGCTTAACTAATGCAGATTTGGATTTCTTAGTCAGCAGAGTTAAAGTATATGAGCAGAGAGAATTTTCTAAGAAGCTATTTGAGAGAGCATATAATCATTACAAGTCAGGATTTAATAAAAAAGCATCAGAGAGTATAAGTTTGAATAGTTCTTTGATTAAGGCTATTAGAGAGACAAATAGAATAAATGAATACAGAGATAAAGAAGTTACTATTAATTTTAAGGATTATCTGTTATGGTGTATGAATAATCATAAAGACTTAATGATGGATGCTAAATTATTAAATGGATATCTTATAGGAATGGAACATAGTATACATTTTAAGGGAGCTGAGAATAGTATTTTAGCAGCTTGTGAAGGTGGGTGCAAGTTACATATTAAAGGAGACATTAAGGAATGTACTAAAGACAGTATAGAAAAAAGACTTAACAGCAAAGGTATAAGTAACATAGTATTTGTTGATTAATGTTAAAGGTTATAAGTTAGAGTATTTTTAGTTAAAAACTATTGATTTTACATGAGTAATGTGTTATAATAAATAAAAGTTAAAGGGTGGTGTTATTATGAAATTGGCAATATACTTGAATGATTTGGCTTATGATGAAGTTGTAAATAACAGTGGTGATTCTGAAATAGAACAGGCTATTAAAAATGGTACTGAGATTGAAAATCATGGAACCAATATGATTTCTTGGATACCTATTGATGAAAATATGGATATACCTAAGAATAAAATATTACTAGCTACAGTAAGAACTGGAGGCATCAAGAATATAAGATTGATTTATCTGAATGATGCAGGATGTTTTGTAGATAGGGCTACTAATAGAGATTTGGTACTGACAGGTACAGAAGTGTTGGCGTGGTTCCCAGTCATGACTGAATATGAGGAAGATGAAGGAGCTGATGAAGATAAGGGAGATAAGTAAATATGAGCATAAAAGCTGTAGTAAGCTATTTTCCATCCAGTAATAAGATATTTAATATCTATAATAGCATTGAAGAGGCTAGAAAAGATGTTAAGTTATTAAATCTATTCAGTATGGGTGGAGAAAAGCTTCAGGTTGGTGAAGCAGAGCTTAGTGAGGATGAATACAGAAGTTTAACTGAGGAAGATGAGTAGGAGGAATTATGGATCAGGATGAACTTATTGAACTTTGGACAAAGGCATGTACATTCAGCACAAAACCTAACATAAAAAGATATGAAGCTGAGCATGTTTTTGATGAAAATAAGTCAGTCAAATGGAATAGAGAAGAAGTTGAACGGATTAATAAGATGTATGACGAAAAGGCTCAAGAGCTTAAGGAAGAGAAACAAGCTATTTCAGCTAAGGCTCATGATGAAACCATCAAGTACATACAGGAGTGCCTTGATAATCCTAGTGAAGAGAAAGCTGAACTTCTATGGAGCTTCATATACAGAGAGTGGCATTCATGCATGAGTGATTGTATCTACTATATTTCTGATATGACAGAGCTAATAAATAGTATAGACAAATTAAATAAAGAATGAGCATAAGGTGATTAGGATTAAAGCTTAATCACCTTATTTTTTTTTGTGAAAAATAGTTAAAAAGTATTGATTTTTTAGTTAAATTGTGTTAATATAATAAAAGTAATAAATTAACAAGGATTTTTGAAAGGAATAGGAAATTAGTCATGAATAGACTTGAGATAGGCAGGACATATAAAGTATTTTATGAGGGGAAGCATATAGATACAATTAGGGTAACAAAGTTGAATTTTGGTAACTATTATGCTATAGGTCAGAGTACTGTCACTGGTCAGATGGCGAACTATTCTTGTTTTGAGTACAGATTTCAGGATGCATGTAGCCAGATGATGTGTTATTAAGAATAGAAGGGTTTAAGATATGGACATAAATGATACATTACATGGTCTTGGTGAAAGAGCGGGTAAACAGTACTATATAGATTGTGATGATATTTTGTCAGCTATAAAGTATATACAGCTTTATCAGAATTATAAAGAGACTGTCAAAAATAGAATAAAGCAGGATATAGAAAATGGAGTTATAAAAATTGACTCTGGAGCAGAAATGCTATTTGCAGATTTAGAGATGGAGTAACATTATGGATCGTTGGGTAGTCAATATTAAAAAAGGATGACAAGCAGAAATTACAGATACATAATGATAAGAAAAAGGCTTTATTAAAGAGAGATACAGATATTGATGAAACTAAAGTAGTTTATGTGCTTAAAGTGAAAGGTGAGAACAATGGATAATGAGATAACTAGAGATAACAAAAAGTTTGCTGATATTGCAGAGCGTTTGAAAAAGCAAGGTATACATACAACTTATATATCAGATGTAGGCAGAGACCATAAGACAGGTCTCAGTTACATGAAAGATTTTGATGATATTGATGAGGAAGAGATTATTCTACATTATGATAATGAGTCTGGATATTATACTGTAGGTCTCTTATTAAGAGACAATGGATATTCATGTTTTGCATCATCTTCTGAGGAAGATGCTGTCAAAGAGTTCATAAATCAAATAAATATGCTGAATGAGCAGGATGAAGATGTTGAGAAAGCTGATTAACTGATTAGATATAGATACTATAATAAAAATTAGAGCCATGTCGGATGCGGCATGGTTTTTATAATGGGTGATAGATTAGACTAGCATTGGGTTAATGTTTTAAGCTAGTTTATATTTATAGATATAAAATTAAGTTTATTTTTATGCAAGTTTGGGGGCTTATAGAACTAATATGGAAACATTTAAAAAAGTTTTAAGGTATGTATGGTTATTCATTAAATACTTTGTGGGATCTATCATAGGATGTATAAGTGCTGTGACACAAGTTTTAGGTGGATTTTTGTCTGCTATTGCATTTATGCTAATCATATGCACAGTAGCAGGTAGCATCTTATATGTAAAGGTAAGACCTATGTTTGAAGAAGCTAGGCAGCAGGCTTATGATAAGTTATCTTCAGTAAATGAAAATTCATTTACTATGAATAGTGATACTGAGGTATATGATGCTAATGGCAATCAAATTGGACTAATTAGTGCAGGTCATTATGAGTATGCACCTATTGATACAATTAGTAGCTATGTACAGAATGGATATATAGCAGTTGAGGATAAGAGGTTTAAACAGCATATAGGTATTGACTATGTAAGTATAGCAAGAGCATTTGTAAGTCTTGTAAAACATAATGGAGATATAAAGCAGGGTGGTTCTACTATTGACCAGCAGGTAGTTAAAAATACACTTTTAACTCAGGAAAAGACATTTAGTAGAAAGCTTGTAGAAGTAATGATTGCTCCTTATATTGATAACAGATTTGGCAAGGATAAAGTGATGGAGTTCTATTGTAACACTAATTACTTCGGTCATAGATGTTATGGTATTCAGGCGGCAAGTAGATATTACTTTGGTAAAGATGCTAAAGACCTTGAAGTTTGGGAGGCAGCTTTACTTTGCAGAATAAGTAACAGTCCAAGTAATTATGACCCAGTTAAACATCCTAGAAAAGCTATTGAGGGTAGAAACTATGTTTTAAAAGAGATGTTTGAGGATGGTTATATAGCAGAGAATGTATATAAGAAGGCTATTGAACAGCCATTGAGTATAGTTCAGGAGTATGCAGAAGGCACTAATGAAAATTATCAAACATCATATGCAATTCATTGTGCAGCACTTGAACTTATGAAGAATGATGGATTTGAGTTTAAATATACTTTTAATAATAAAGATAGCTATGAGAAATATAGAGAGGAATACAGTAATAAATATAATGAGAAAACAGAAGAAATAAGAGCAGGTGGTTACAAGATATATACTACACTTGATAGTAATGTACAGAACTTAGTTCAGAATGACCTTGATAAGGTTTTAGATAAGTTTAGAGATGTTGATGAAAAGACAGGAAAGTTTACATTACAGGGTGCAGCTGTTGTAGTAGATAATCAATCAAACAATGTTATTGCTATTGTAGGTGGTAGAGGAACAGATGATTTATTTAATAGGGGTTACTTATCATATAGACAGCCTGGTTCAACAATAAAGCCTTTAATTGATTATGCACCAGCTTTTGATACTGGAGAGTTTAGTCCTTCAAGTAAAATAAATGATACTGAGATTGAAAATGGTCCTAGCAATTCAGGTGGTGGATATAGAGGTTGGATAACAATTAGAGAAGCATTGAATAGATCAATTAATACAGTAGCTTGGCAGTTATTACAGAGTGTAGGTGTTGAGAATGGTATTAGTTATCTTGGAAACATGAACTTCTTAGGTATGTCTTATATTGATACTACAGCTCCAGCTATTGCAATTGGTGGTTTTACAAATGGAACAAGAGTTGTAGACATGGCTAAGGGATATAGTACATTAGCTAATTATGGAGTATACAATGATAAAACTTGTATAAAAGATATTGAGTTTAAGGGTGGCTCAGTATATAAGCAAAAGCCAATTAGCAGAAGAGTTTACAGTGAAGATACAGCTTATATGATTACAGATGTTCTTAAAGGAACAATGGATAAGGAGTATGGAACTGGTTATGGACTTGATATAAATGGTCAGCAAGCAGCAGGTAAGACTGGAACAACAAATGATAATAAGGATGCTTGGTTCTGTGGATACACTAGATATTATACAACAGCAGTTTGGATGGGTTATGATAATCCTAAGAAAATGACTGGTATCTATGGTGCAACATATGCAGGTAAGATTTGGCAGGATATTATGACAGGCTTGCATAGTGAATTACCTGAGTGGGATTGGGAAAGACCTGATACAGTTTATGAAGCTAACTATAATGAACAGGGTAAGGAAACTGAAGCTGAGACAGGACTCAGAGATTTGTTTAGTAGTAATGCTAAGAACAGGTTAGATGAGCTAATGAATGAAAGAAGAGAAAATGCTATTTATGAAGAAGCTGAAAAGAGTGTTGCAGAGTATGAGCATTGGTACATCAATACTGTTGAGGATACAGAGTTAATTGATGAGAAGTACAATACAGCTATAAATGAAGCTTGCAGAGTTGAGGATAATGTAAAGAGAAGTGGTCTTTTAGAGAGAGTAAATAATCATAAGGACGAGATTGATAAGTCTATGATATCTTGGAGAGATGCAATAGAGATATTTAACAAGAATAAGGAAGATGAAGAAGAGGCTAGACTTATTAGAGAGTCTGAGGAGGCTGAAGAGAATAGGCAGAAGATTGAAAAGGAACAGAAGATTGAAAGATTTAAGAACTGTTTAAATAGATTTGCTAATGCTGAGTATCAGGACACAGCTAATTATAGTACTTACATTGGAGAGGCTAGACAAGCTCTTGATGAATGCAGAGAGTACAATGAGTATGTAGGTTTAAGTGATGAACTTAAGAACGCTATAGAAAGATATAACTCATTACCTACATATGATGAATGGTACTTAGAGCAGTCTAGAATTGAAGAGAGTCAGAGAGCTGAGGAAGAAAGACTTAAGGAAGAGGCTGATGAGTCACTTAGACAGCAGATGATTACAGGTCCTTCAGGTAATTCAGATACTTCAGATACTTATGGTCCTTCAGTTGGAAGTTACGAGTAAACAGGAGTGAGTTAAGAACAAACAGTTAAAGTTAAGAGTGTAGCAAAGAGTTAAAGAGCTACACTCTTAATATAAGATAAATAGGTCAATTGGAGTTTAGAGTTTATTGGAGGAAATGAAATGAATCATGGTGATATTGAATTATTCAAGTCAGATGATACTATTAGTCCTGATGATTATATGGATGATGCTGAGTATGAAGAGTATCTAGGGAATATAAAGAGTAAGACAGACACTGATATAAAAAATGATGCAGTAGATGATAAAGATAAGGCAGAGGATAAAGATAAAATAGAGGATAAAGATAGTAACATAGCTATTCAGGATTGGTTATTAACAATATTGTTAATTAACATTCCTTTTATAGGATTGATACCATGTATTTATATGATATTCAGTAGAGGAAGTAACAATATTAAGAAGAGATTCTGTAAGGCATGGCTAATATATCAGTTAATATTATTTGTAATAACATTTATATTTATGTATATAGGAGTTAATGTAGTGGCTAATGTAATTAATGATTTTTTAATTAGTATTGGTCATTAAAAGCATGTGGGTTTAATGAGTAGACTGTGTTAATATTTAAGCTAATACAGTTAGTTAAAAAGATTATCAACTCAAAGCTAAGATTAATAGTTAGAGTGATTAATTTTAGGGAGTTAGGTGATGTAAAATATCTTATATTAAAAATAAGATATTCTGTGAAGTAATTTTAGTGGTTCTGTTATATGTAATTTTCAAAATTTAAAAAAATCTAAAATTTTGAAAGTTTAACATACATATAAAATAATGGGGGTGAGGCCTTTGTACTAGAGAAGTTTGTTTATATAATATAGTAACTGTTGGTTTGAATTTATATATTGGGGGATGCATAATATGCAGAGGTACAATGTTAGGCTCAAAGACAGAGTTGTTGATGTGTCAAAGCCCACTGGTTCAGCTGTAGTTATCAAAGTTCCTTATAAGGATATTGATAAGGAAGAATATACAGACAATAAATTTGTTGTGTATTTTCTTGTAAGTGGTAAGAGTATACATATTTGTTATTCAAGGAACGGTATACAAGGAAGAGATAGAGCAGCTGAGAATGGTAGAGTATGGGAAGATGTCTATATAGTTACTCAGCTAAAGGAAAATTCTTTCTTTAACTCAGCAATTATAGAGCACATAGCAAACAAGTTTGTAGAAATTGTTAAGACTATAAGTAATTTTGAATGTGACAATACAGTTGCAAATGAATCAGATGTTCCTATAAGTGGATTTGAATTAGATAACTGTAAAGAATATGTTGATGAAGTTTATGACATGTTATATTCTATAGGTCTTAATCTTGAAAGTGCAAGCATATCTAATTTAGATGGAGACAAGTCAACTGAACCTAGTAAGACAGCTAAGTCTAAGACAAAAGAATCTAAGACAGTTAAAAATGAAGATATTGTTGTAGAAGCAAATAATGAAGCAGCTTCTAATAGGTTAATGACTAAACAGGATGCTGAAGATCTTGCAAATATGATTAGTGGAACACCAGTTGAGAAGTCTTTCTATGAGGATGCTCCTGAGGTTGAAAATTGTTTCTATCTTAAGAAAAGAATGAACGACACTAATGAAGATGTTGAAGCTAGAATGATTATGGAAGATGGAAAGTTTATTGTACTTGCAGGTGCTAAGTTAAATCCTGTAGTAGCTAAGAGTCTTGAAAATACCATTGGTAAAGCAAGACGTGAAGCTGACATAATGAACAATGTTCTTATGAGTGATTTTATAGCTGACACTTGTATGATAGCTTCAAATTTTGTAACAGGAACATTTTCTAATGGTATGCTAGAGTGGAAAGATAAGGATGGCAATCCTTTAAGAGACACTCTTAAAAAGTTAAGTGCATAAGAAATTAAACTGAATACTGAGAACGGGTTGTACTTTAGTATTAATTGCAAAAATACTAACTATAACCCGTTATTTTTATGCTAGTTGATAGTTATAGGTATAATAGGGATATTTGGAGGTGTTGTTGTGTCAGGGAAGTACGTTTATTTAAAACAATACAATGAGCTTGAAGTACTAGCAGCAAATAGGATATATAACAAGGTGGCAAAACAGGAGGCTACTGGAAGTAAGAATTTTGTGCCTATTAAAGATGAAGAAGTCATGGCATTTAAAAAGGTAAAGCTTAATACAGATAAGATAAGGATGTTTAATTTGTATGGAGATAACATTGTAGATATGATGCCTTATATTATAAATTATTTTCAGCGTCACATTGTGTATATGGACTATGTACTTGGATTAAATGGTAGAGACATTATTAGAGAATTAGGATACAGTGAGGAAACCATTACAGAAGATATAAAGAGGTTTATTAATAATGAGCTTGATTTTGAATCTGATGGAAAATATAAGTATTCTGATAAAACTAGTGATTGTTGTGTAAGTTATTGTTCTACATTCAGTGTAATTCAGGCTTTTGGATTTAATGTATACACAAGATTTAATGGTGATAATACTGAAGAAAATGCTAGTACTAAAGGTCGTGTTAATTTGTTAAGAGTAATAGCATTTATGGCTCCTGTGTATCTTATTAAGCATCCTAGTAAGCTTATTTCTTTGATATTAGACTATAACTATTATTCAATGATACGTGGACTAGAAAGAGGAAATACTGATGAGTTTGTGGATATTGATATAACATATATAGATAAAACATATGAGTTCATAAATAGCTATGTACAATTATGGTCAATCAATATATTAAAGAGTATAAGCAATAGTAAAGATAGAGTTATAATGGGTTTAACTAGCAAACAGCTAGATGAACTTGAGTCTAGATATAGAGAGACTATAGAAAAGACTTATAAGCGAGGTTCATATCTGAAGAAGCTAATGCATGGTAAGATAACTGTAGTTGAATACATTGATAATAGAATGTTGGCGTATAAGACTAGACGTTCAGACTATACATGTGAACAACTTATACTATTTTCAAAGGATATTAATAATAAGATTCATATAGAGAAACTTCTAAAATATCTAAATAGTCAATATATAACAGATATAGTTGAGCGTGCAAGCTATAGAATAAGCAATTTGTATTATCTTATAAGCTTGTGTGGTACATTGAATAGCAAGATGTTATCAGAGATAGGTAGTGGTAATGCTCTTAATGAATTTAAGGATAAACTAAAGAAAGCTAATAGTGAGATAGAGAGTTTAAATGATTCTTTAAGTAAAGAACGTATTAAGACATCTAATTTCAGAGAGAAAAGTAAGGGTTTAGAGAATGAGCTTGCAAAGATTAAGAATACCTATGTACCTAAAGAACAGACTTCTAAATATGTAGAGGAAATCAAGAGTAAATCAGAGGAAATCAAGAGATTAACGAATGAGCTTAATGAAGCTCATAAGAGTCTTGAGAGTAAGACAAAAGACTATTCTGAAATTGCTAAACAGAATAAGAAACTGAAAAATACACTTGATAACTATATAAAGACATTTGGTGAATTAGAGGATAGCTCTGAAGAAGAAACTGATGAGTTTAATACTAAATTAAATGGGTCTAGTGATATATCTTATGAAAGTAAAATAGAGTATTTAAAGTTATTTAAGATACTTCTTTGTGGTGGAAATGATAGCGTATACAATGTGTTAGTTGATAAGACAGGTTTGGATTTATTGTTTGTCAATAAAGAGAATAGTGTATCTGCTAATGCTAAGTTTGATATATGTGTTATTTTAACTACTATGAGTAGTCATTCTGTCATTGAAAAAGTTAGTAATAGAGCTGTTAGTAGTGGAGCTGAAATCATTTATTTTGAGGGTTCTAATCATAATAAACTTATTAATACATTATATGATAGAATGTATAAGATTTATGGAGAGATTTAAGATATGGCTATGACTCAAGCAAGTGTTAGGCAAAGGTTTATAAAGGCAAATCCGGGTGTTAGGTTGCCTGGGAAAAAGGGTTATTGGTATAGATGTGCATTATGTGGAAGATGGTGTGGCAGACCTGGAAATGAAAATGCTCATATACCAGATGATATAAAGATGGAAGTTGACCATATAGTGCCTTGGAGTAAAGGTGGGAGTGATAAAGTTTATAACTTACAGCCTTTGTGTAAGAGATGTAACAGAGGAAAAGGTAATAGAGAAACAGTTAGAGACTCAGGTAAAGCTGTTGTGAATACAGTGTTACATCCAATAGATAGTTTAGTACTTGGAAAGATTAGAGCTGAGGAAAGGAAGTTCGGCAGAAAGCATAAGATTATACGTGATTTATTTGGTATAGGAAAAAGGGGTTAAATTTTTATTGATTTTATATAAATTTTATGATATAATATTTTAGAATTAATATTTGGGGGATGTTGATGTGAAAGTTGTATTAAACAATAAGAGCGATGTAGAAGCTAATGAGCAGATTTTTATAAACAATATGTTTGATAAGCTGTCTGACTATTTATCAGATATAGTGCATGTATGTGTTAAGAGAGAAGATAAATATAAAATAGATGCATATGTAAATGTAAATAAAGACAGTATTATTAGAGCGGAGGCTATAGAGAATACCTTAGAGGAAGCAGTTGTTAACTGTATGTATAAGTTGAGAGATAAGATTGATGATTATAGTACAGTTGAGTTTAAAAGGTGTACAACTGAGTATCAACATGAACATAGAGTGTGCAGGCATAAGACAATATATCCTGTGGTGATGAGTATTGAAGAAGCTATTGAGGAAATGAATAACTCAGAACATGATTTTTATGGGTTCATCAATAAATTAGAGTCAGGCAAAGAAGTTCCAGCTATAGTTTATAGAAGAAAATCAGGTGGCTTTGGGTATATAAATATGGCTTGCTAGGTGGTAAAGATATGAAGTATATTGTAACATATGGTTTTTCAGATAGGTCTGGAATATTATATGAGCCTATGAGTGGTTTAAGTAAGTATTGTACAGAGAGTGCTATAGTTAAGTTAGCTAAGGACAATTATATTATAGGAGCATTTGTAGATACTAAACATAGCCGTGTAGATAAATTACAACCTTATGATTTTATAAAATTTGAAAATTTGAATAGTGCATATGAATATTGTTATGAACATTCAATAGATATAGGTGAGGTTGAGTTTATAAATGATGATTACTTTGTATTCTTTAAGAAAAGCATATATGGAATTGAATATGCTATAGTATCTTATAGAGGTGAGCCTAACATGATTGATTATGCAACATATGTAGCTCGTAAGGGATATACAAATTATCTAAGTTCAGCAGTGACTTTTGATAAAGATGCAGCTTATAAGAAAGTAGCAAGAATGAATAGCAAAGGAACACGTAAGTGGGAAGTTATAGCTCTAGTGATAACCTATGGAAGAGTAATGAGATTAATAGATATACTTAGACGGTGTTAAAGAAGCATAAGGAAGAATTGAAGGGATATATGTTTGAGTGTTTAAATGACATAGAGTGTTTAAAAGGTATCAAATGGATAAAGAAGTTTAGCTCTTGTAAAGAATTAGGTTGCTATAAAGCAAGTGAGTATATGAAAAATGAGTTTGTAGAACCTGAAGAACTTATGAAGATATTCATGGAGAGTGTTGAGTTATACAATAAGTTTTTAGAGCTAAACATATTAACAAAAATTAATGAAGGCAATATTGATAAATATATAAAAGCTATAGGCTATACAGATAAGATGGTAGACATCTATGCTAGTAAGATTGAGCATTCTGAAATGAAAGAGGGCTTAACTGATGAGCAGAAGAAAAGTATATGTGCCAGATTAGTTTATGAATATATTTAATAGAAAGGAAATAATACTATGAAGATTAAAAATAAGATAATTCCATTTTTTGCAATGACATTGACAAGTGTAAGTATTCTTGGAATGACAGCTTTTGCAGCTACTTCTAAGACAACGATTAGCAATGTAAGACTTACTGTTAACAGTAATATCAAATACGGAGACCCTAAGAGTGAGTCAAATGACAATGTAAGTGCTGAGAGTGATACAGATGGAGTTGACATAAATCAGGTTGAGGTAACTAACAAGTCTTCATCTGGTGAGTGGGATTCTAATGATAAACCTAAAATTAAAGTTAGTTTAAAGACTGAGAGTAGTAAGTATGTCTTTGATGATGACATTAGTAAAGATGATGTTACCATTGAGGGAATGGATATAGACAGTTATACAGTTAAGAAGTCTGGAACATCAAGATTATATGTAACAGTTACAGGTGTTCAGCTGTCAGATATTGAAGGTGCTGACACAAGTTCAGATTATGACCTTGAAGTAGCAAGTGTTTATCTTGATTCAAGTTCAGGTGAAGCAAGTTGGGATTCAGCTGAGGATGCTAAGAAATATGAAGTTAGACTTTATAAGGAGTCTGGTAGCAAAGATAACTTAGTAAAGTCAGTAAATGTAAATGGTTCTAATGATACATATGATTTCAGTAATAACATTACAGGTACTGGTAATTATTATGTAAGAGTCAGAGCTGTTAAAGATAACTCACATAAAGGAGCTTATGTAAACAGTGAAACTGTTACAATAGACAGTGATGAATATGAGAGTATCAAGGAGTTTAAGGAGAAGAAAACTTCTGATAATGTAGGTAGTAGCAGTTCAAGCAGTTCAGGAAGTAGTGGAAATTCAAATGGACCAAGTGTAGAGAATAGTCAGGCAAATGGTCCAGCTGATAATACACCTGATACACCGGGAAAACACTTAAATGAAGTTTATTATTCTAAGGGTGTTGAACCTATCAATGGTGAGTGGGGAAGTTATACAGATGAAAGTGGAAATACATACTGGACATTAAAGGATAATGACCATGTGTACATGAATGAATGGGCATATGTAAAAAATCCTTATGCTAAACCTGAATTAGGTCAGGAATCAGCAGATTGGTTCAGATTTGGTGAAAATGGTGTAATGCTCACTGGTTGGTTTATGGATGAAAATGGTGATTATTACTATCTAAGTAACATATCTGATGGAACAAGAGGTAAGATGGTAACAGGATGGCAGGAAATTAACGGATACAAGTATTATTTCGAGCCAGAGTCAAATGGTAGAAGAGGTTGCATGTATAAGAATACAGTAGTTGATGGACATGCAATTGGAGAAGATGGAAGAGTGTTTGGAGAATGAGAGATAGAGTTGAAACAAGTGTGGTAAGCAGGGAGAGTAGAGAGAATACAATAAGTAAGGAGCTATTGAGAGATAGAGTTGCATTTATAGCTGTGTTGTTACTAATAGTAAGTATGATGGCTGGTTTAAAAGGAAAGAGCAACATACTGACTAAGATAGCTGTACCAATGAATGTGAGTTACAATAGTGATGTAGAATATACATCAGTTGGTAATGATAATACTATTGATGGTAAATGGGTTTCTGTAGATGGTAAGAGCTTACTTGATATAGAAACAAATAGATCACTTGATGAGGTTAGGATAGTAATTAGAGATAAATATAATGTCTTTAATACTATAGGAAAGTACAGTTCAGATGGAAATATGATTGAGTGTGATAATGGTATGACAGTTAATATTTCCTCTGATAAAGCAACAGTTGAAATTGATACAGCTAATAAAGATTCAATTAGCTTCAATAGATTTATATGAAATAAGTAGGGTACATGAGTGCCCTACTTATTTTTTGTTATAATAGCTATAGTTAATTTGTAGATAATTACAGACTCAATTTAGTTATAGTGTTGTAAATTAATTAATAAATTAAATATATAAAGGAGTTTGTATGGGCATATTAGATATATTAAAAGATGCTATTGAGTTTAAGACAAATGAACTTAATGGTGTCAATAATGCAAACGCTAAAAAACAGACAAGCAATGTGACAAATAATATTACTGAGAAAGTAGATAATAAGACAGCAGAAGTTTCAGGAAATAACACAAAAGATGAGAATGAGGGCATTTATACAGATAAAAACTCTACACTTAGGTTCTTGCCTTTTGATGAAATAGCTATGTGTATTAAATTACAGAAGCTTAAAGGGTATAAGGGTAGCATACAGGAAAAGATTGTAGATACTCTTGCTCATAGATTAACTAAAAAGTGTAGTATGTCTAATAAGCAGAGATACTACATAGAGTGGGGTTTAGCTCATTTTAAAGATGAGAATAAAGAAAAAGAGACAGGCAAAGAGGCAGGAAAAGAAACAAGCAAAGCTGTTACAGTTGAGAAACCAGCAGAGAGTAATGCAGCTAATCAACTGGCAAATGAGAATGTTACAGTTAATAAGGATGAAGCTAAGACTGAGGCTGAGAAGGTTGAGAATAAAGCTGAGGCTAAGGTAGCTACTGGTGAGATAGTAACATCTGATACAGCTGAAGTAGCTAAAGAAAGAGAAGTAAAGCCATATGAAATTGTATTTACAAATGATAAGAAACTCTTTAGTTATAGAGTAATGACTGGTAGAGCTTATATAGTAGGCTTAAGTGGTGATAATAAAGACAAAGAACTTAATGTAACAATTCCAGATAAAATCAAAGATACTGATAACAATGAGTATGATGTTGTTGGAATAATGGAAGATGCATTTAAGGGATGCAGATTAACATCTGTGCAGATTGGTAGAAACATAGTTGAAATTGGTAAGGGAGCCTTTAGAGGTTGTACTAATTTAAGATATGTGGATTTGAGTTTAAGTAGTATAAGGCATATAGCTTCTTGTTGTTTCTATAATGATAAGAGATTACAGCTTATTAAATTAGCATCTGGAATTGAGAGAATACATGAAAGTGCATTTTATGGCTGTAAATCTTTAAAAGCAATAATGTTACCTAATTCACTTGATACAATAGCTAATAAAGCATTTTATGGATGTATATCATTAAAGAAAATAATAGGTAGCGTAAATACAATAGGTGATTCTGCATTTAAGTGTTGTATTAATCTCAAAGAAGTTGATTTTAGTAAGATGAGAGCTATAGGACCTAGTGCATTTGCATTAAGCGGTTTAGAGAATATTGTAATTCCATCTAATGTAAGCATTATAGGAAATAGAGCATTCAGTGACTGTCCTTATTTAAACAAGGTAGTTATAGAAGAGGGTGTAAGTGAGATAGGTGAATGGGCATTTAGTAAAAATGCAGGTACTATAGGAAAGAATATAGATAAGCATGTAGCAATCAATAGTATTGACATCTATTTACCTAAGTCTCTTAAATCTATAGAGCAATGTGCACTTAATGCTATTAATATGGCATATGTTTATATGGGAAGTTCTGGTGAGAGTTTCTGTATCAGATGGAAAATTCCTCATACATGTATAGATGAAGATAAGAGCAAGTTTAGAACAGATAGAGACATGAATGCAATGTTGGGTGACCCTATGCTAGACTTGTGGAGAAAAATTCAGAAGTGCTATACAACTCCTGATAAGGATATTACAGGTCCTAATTCATCTGACCCTGATAATTTTGATTTTGATGTTAGTAAACTTACTAAATATACTATGGATAAAGAGATGGTTGACTATCTTGGTATAGCTGATTATTCACAAGTAAGTTATATAGAGCCTCATGTCAAATTTAAGGGTTATTTAAAATTAGTAACAAGTATTTATGGGGAGAACTATTTACTGCCTTTAACAAATAAAGTAACTCGTCTAGTAGACACCTTTAATACAGACACAGAAGTTTTGTTTGATGATGGTTATAACAGAATAGTTAAGGTAATCAATACTGAAAAAGATACCCTTGAGAAAGGTGGATTTGTAGCTGCTATACAAGGAAACAATCTTCTTTATGTAGCTCCATTAAGCTATTTAACTGATGTTAAAATCAGTAGTGAGTGTAACAAGCATGACAGATTGATTGTAGATAAGGTATTATACAATGGTAGTAACATTGGTAAGCGTTCTGCTATACTTGGAACAAATGGTAGACTCACTGATAGAGAAACAAATACTGAGATAAATGTAGGATTAATACTAGAGGGAATACTTCATAGAAATGCAGTAGAAATTACATTAACTGAGAAAGATTCTATATGGTATTTGCCAGCTATCAATAGAGTGTTGCAGTTGCATGATGCTAAAGAATATGAAGGCACTGGAGCTGATAAGAAGCTTATAGGAAAGACAGATTATTCTAACTTAGGTGAGATATTAGACTTTAATGGTTTAATAGAATTTATTAAGAGAAATAATAAGTTCACTAAGTGGTATGTAGATAGCTATCAATTTTATGATAGAATAGCATCTATGAGTGATGATTACGTTGCTAAGAGAATAAAAGAGCTTAAAGATGTAAGAGATGCTAAAGTATCTTTCATGTGGAGAGTAAGTAGGGCTATTGTAAATAAGGTTGGAGCAGGTAAAAATGCAGCTAATGTATATCCTGATGATTTAAGCAAGAAGATTTTAATAGCTGTAGCTAATACTCACCTCATGGTTAAGAAAGAGTTAGACTGGGTTAAGAAAATAGGAGCTAGATCATTAAATAAGAAGAATCAATATACTGTTGAAAATCTTATTGTAGATGAGTATGTAAGCAATCAAGTTGTCAAGTTTAGCAACTCTTATATGAGTGGATGCAAGGGAGCATATGTATTTATTATAAGAGAAGGCAATAAGGTTCATGGAGTTTATTCCTCTACACTCAGTATGAAACAGATTGTAGAAATGCTTTATGAGATGAACAATTATAATAGCAAATATGTTATTAAGGATTTAATTACTAAGGCAGATAAGTTTGATTTAGTAGCAGATAGTCTTTTCTATCATATAGCAAGTGTAGCAAAGACTGATAAGGTTAAGACATTCAATTTAGGTTGTCAGACAAACTTTAATCCTAGTTTCAACATATCAGTTTATAAGCCAACTGGTCTATTATATTTGACAACTAATACTAATATAAGATTTGATAATGATGGAAATAGACTTAATGAGTCTGCTTGTGTTCCTTTAGTTCCTATTGGTTATTTAAACAGAGCTTTAGTTGTAGCAACAACAACTAATAAGAATGTAAGAACAAGTAAATTACTTACAGATCTTTCAAGAGTAACTGATGCAATATATGCAACATATAGGAATAGAACTATATACAGAGAAGCAATTTTAGAGTCATTTAATAATATGATTGAGACTAGAAAACTTCTTATAGCTGGAGAACATGACATTAGTAAGTATACTGGTATCACTAATGATAGAATAAGATACATGATGGGAACAGTTCCTAAGACATTAGAAAATGATGAGGATGGAACAGTTTATATGGAGGTTCCTGAAGTAGTATCAAAGAGAAGCAGAAGAACTAAGGCTGTTGAAGATACTAGTGAATCAGATGAGGTTGGATATATTGAAGATGATTCAGATAATGTTGGATATGTAGACGATGGTGATGATGAAGATGAGGTTGGATATATTGAAGATTCAGATGATGAAAATGAGATAACTGTTGAAGATGACAATGACTCATCTGAGGATGAGGTTGGATATATTGAAGATGATTCAGATGATGAAACATCAGAAGATACATCAGAAGATATGGATATAGACATAACTAGATACACAATGTTTAAGGAAATTGCTATGAAGCATGGAATTACAGACGAAGATGAGATACTTAAGTCATTTAAGGAAATAGAGGCTAAGAGAAAGAACAGTTAAGTTTAATGGAAAGAACAACTAAAATTAAGTTAATGGGTCTGCTATTAAAGTGGACCCATTAATATTTGGAAGTGAAAAAGTTAAGAAAAAAATTAAAAAAAGTATTGACGAATTGAAATTTAGTTGTTATTATAAGTATATAAGATATAAATGAATTGGAGATAATAAAAGTTATGAATAAATTTAAAGTTTTGTTAGCAACAGTTGTTATGGGATTTATGTTCAGTATAGCATCTTTTGCTGATGAAGTTTATGTTCTTAAGAGCGGTGAGAGTATTCAGAACGTACTGAATGTATGTAATGATACTCCTACTAATAGAGTAACAATCTATCTTGAAGATGGTGAGTATGCTCCATTTTCAATGGTAAAGCCAGTAAATAGAGAAAGATATGTAGATATTTTTGGAGTAAATCCAAAGGGTGCTAAGGTTGTAAGCTATTCTGGAAAATATGAGGAGCCAGCTGCTGAGATTAGAACCAATGGTAGTATTGGAAATATAGTATTTATAAATAAGGCTGATACTACAAGAACTATAGTTGACCCTAATGGTAAGTCAGGATATGCAGTACATGCTGATTATGGTAAAATGGATGTGAAGTTTATTAACTGTAAGATGGTTAGTGGTCAGAATGTAGCTCTTGGTATGGGAATTAGTTATGACAGTAAGGTAGAGATTGATAGCTGTGAGCTTATTAATGAAACAGTAACTCCAGTATTTAATGATGATTACTATAAGCTTGGAAGCATTTACTGTCATACAGATGTAAATGACATTGATAAACATACTGGTGCTCTTACTATTAAGAATAGTACATTAGTAAAACCTGATAATGTTCCTACTAGATATACAGTTCAGAGTCTATTTGGTTCAACAATTAATGTAACAGAGCAGTAAATAAAAAATAGGAGCCTATATATGTTGGTTTTGAGTAAGATTTATACATCAGATTATATAGATACACATTATGAATTAACAGATGATGCAAGTGGGGCATCATCTGTTTTTGTGTTTAATGACTTAACTAAGATTGCTAAGCTTGGTATAGTAAAGAATATAAAAATTAGGAATCATAAGTTAAGCATGACTGAGGATGTTGATATTGAAGATATTGGACTTAATACAAGTAAGGTGCTTATATTAAGACAGGGTAATAAAATAGAGTCTAATGTAAATCCTTGGGTGGAGCTTAAAGGAATAGACATTCAGGATGACAAGTTGCATATAATAAATTGTAGTGATGGTAATTATTACTTTGGATGTAAAACATCAGGCACTAAAGTAAAAAAAGAGAACTTCCTGAAGTTAAGTAAATCTAGTTTGATTAGGATACTGTATAATTTAGATTTGCTTGAATATCATGAAGATGATACATTTGGAGTATCAGATGAAACATTACATAAAAATAAGAATGAGTATGAATTGCTACAGCAAGTGCTAAGGGATATTTGTGCTGGCATAAATGATAATTTAAGGTCAGATAAAGCAGTACAGATAGCATCAGATATATGTAATGATAATTTTCATAAAGTAGAGGCAGTCTATAATGATTGTAAGAAAACTGTAGTAAGAGTTAGAGATTTCTATGGTAGTGAGATAAGATACTTCTCAATTTCAAATATGGACATGATATGTACTTATGCAAGCTGTGATGGTGTAGAAGATTTAACAAATGAGTCTAATAGTTATCTATTTGCACTTGGTGAGTATCCTAGGATAGGATATAATGAGCTTATGATGTGGATAGGAAACTTTAAGTATATACTTGAGGACAAGTGGTTGAAGTATAAGTACATCATGTATAATAAGAAATACTTTGATGATATATTAAGTAATAAAACAATACTATTTAAGACCAATTATAATGGAGATGATACTGAACAGAATGATTTCTTAGGTTATAAGCATGAGGGAATATACAATATAGCAATTTATGTGAACAGCAAATATTTTGATATAACATCAGGTAGAACAGATTTGCATTTAAAGTGTACATTACTACATGAGATGTGCCATTCGGCTGTTGGTATTAAATATGGAGCAATGGAAGAAAATGCAGGTGAAGATGCTGAGTCACTTGGTTATGTTAGTAAACATACTGTGAGATATCTAAAGAAAATTGATTGCTATAATCAGATATACTATCATGGAAAGAAGTTCATGAGTGTTGTAAAGGAGGTAAGCAGACGGGCAAAACTTCATATAGGTGATGTTTATGGATATGGCAGAGAGATTGACCTTCTAGCATATAAAGCTAGGGAGAATATAACACTGAATAGCTTAGATAAAAAGAGACCAATCATTAAGTTTAGAGTGAATGATGTTATAAGATATATAGTAAACTATATAAATGATTATAACAATCTATATAAGAGTGAGGGTATTATATTTGGAGCAGCTAAAGCAGATAATAGAGGTATAATATCAGTTACAAGTACAGTGATGAACAAGAGATACATGATTGAGAAATCCGATTGGCATGATATAAAGATATTTGCTCTTAGGGGTGATGATGCTGAACATTGTAAACTATGTGCTGTAGTTGATACCTATAGCTATGATAGAATTAAGGATATAGCAGATAGTATTATAAGATATATTATTAGAGATATTTGATATACATATTGGGGTTGATTTGCTAATAGTATTAGGCTATCAATAGTAATTAAGTGTAAAATAAATTATTTTGTGTTTAATAGGTGATAATATGAGCGAAATAAGATATGTCTGCACAAATAGATTGAGAGACTTTAATAAAAAGATATTATTATATAGATTATATGGAAGTGACCAGAAGTTTATAAATATAGATCCTGATACATTAAAAAGTTACATTGATAGAGGAGATATAACAGTTGAAAACTTGTATTTGACAAGTGATTATAAGCTTAAAGAAAAGGGTTGTACTATATATCCAAAAGGTATACAGGATAAGATTTGGATAAAGGGCAAGTCAAATGAAAAGAGGGCTGGAATATTTTGTAAATCACTTGATAACTACTTAATGTATAATAGTAAGACTACTGAAGAAAGAACAAGGCTTATAGAACAAATAGTGAGTGAGAATGTTGAGCTTATAAAGAAAAGTAGAGGCGTAGTTATTAAGCATAGAGAGAATGGTGAGTCAGATGAATCAATCATAGATATGATTGTAAAGACTTCAGGAAGTGAGTTACTGGCTTATATGTCTGTATATGATAATATTTATAGTAAACTTGGTATCTTTGTAACAAATAAATAAGCAAGGGAAGTAGATTAGGGGAGTGTGTTTAATTAATGAACATACTTCCTATTTTTATTGCTTATTTATATATTGACAATTTATGTATTTTATGATAATGTAATTGTATTATAATAAGGAAAATATAAATACAAACAAATGTTTCTATAAGTTTGATGAAGAATTTTGAAAAGGTGAAAAATGAGGTATGCTTTAAGGATTTTTTGGAGAAGCAGAAAAGGAAATTTCAAAGCTAATTTTAACGAAATTTTTTGTGTGTAAAGTTGGAGGTAAAAAATTTATTTTTTGTAATCTTATGAAAATTAGGGTATACAGTTGGGTAAAATTTGAGTGGCATAAAAAATAAAAATTTTGTAATTTTTTAGCATGCAGTGAGTTGAAATTTGTAGTGCTTTGAAAGTATTAAAATGTGATTTTAAATAAAGAAATATGATGATTAGGAGTATTATATTATGAAAAAGAGTATTCTATTAGGGTTAATAGTTATGTCATTATGTTCAATGACTGGCTGCGGTGGAATTGGAAATAACAATGTAGCTTCAAGTAGCACAGTTAATAAGTATGCTAGTGCTGTTGATTATAGTAAGTTAGACTACAAGGTTAATGTAACTGAAAAAACAAATATTGCTGACTATCTTGTAGGGTTTGATGAGTTCTGTGAGATTATGAAGCAGAATCGTATAGATGAATTAACAAAGCTCAAGCCAATTATAGGTAAATCTGATAATGATAAGAATATGCAGGTAGACATATATCAGAACATGATTGATGGATTGGATTCTGAGTATTTTAGAGCATACTGTGAGTCAGAATATCAGAGGCTATATGTAAATATAAGTAATATGCTTTCTCAGATGCCTTATATCAATGCAGAATGGGAAAAATACAGTGATACTGATATAAAGCTACTCGATAAGTGTGTTGTTCCTGATTGTGATGTAATTGACTATTATGAGAAATATGTTACAGGTGATATACTTGATATGCTTGTAGATGCACACTTAAAGTATGAAAGTATGATTCAGTATGAGGCTAATTTAATTAGTGAACCTGACAAGGATTATAAGGAGATGTTCTATCTTGAAAAGATTTGTACTAATACAGATTATATAGATAACATTGAGCTAGATTTGAAGTTTACTGATAATGATGATAAGCTGTATGGAACCAAAACAGTCAAAGTAAAAAATGGTGAGTTCACTGATGAATTAAAGAAAGCTATTGAAGGTCTTGATTTATACAGAAGTTATGATTTCTATGATGGAGAATTTGCACATATAGCATCAAATGCTGTTAATAGTCTTTGTGTTGAATATGATAAGGACATGCAGATTAAATATATAAAAGATTTGGAATTTGATTATAGCTTATGCGACCAGTTAGATGCTAATGATTTATTTAAGCTAAATCTTAAGATTAAAAATATTAAGCATAAGGATGATATTCCAGCTCAGGATAAATTTGAGGATGAGCTTAATGAAAAATCTAAGATCATGGAAGCTCAAGTGTTGATTTATGATAATATTATGCAGAGTATTAATGATAGTGTAGCCACTCAAAGTGAGGTTGAGACTGTAGAATAGTAGGAGGTATAATATTTATTTATTTTATCTATATTTTTGGAGGAGTAACATAATTGAATAAAACAGTATTCGAAACTAGAAGGCATTTCATTTGTAGCTGTTTAATTATAGCAACTACAACAGTACTTGGTATAAATAATGGATACTCAAGTATTGAAGCTGAAACACTTAATCAAAGTGAGTATACTGAAGCTAATGAAAGTGTAAAGCATGTAGTAGACGTTGTTTACAACGATAAGCTTATGTCTGAAACTACAGAAGCCATTATTGACGCTAAAGAAAATGTAGAGAATCCTGATATTGCATCTGTATCAGGAGACAATGAAGCAGAAGTTGAATCTGAGTATGATACTGATGGAACAGTTATTACAGACGATTGGACAGAAAGCGATGATGTAGACATTGAAGATATTATAGAGCAGAGAGATGATGAGTTACTTACAAAATATTCTTATGCTCTATATGATGATTCTGGAGCTAGAAATGATATAAACGGAGAGATTTTAAGTTTAGCTGAAAATCTTTGTGCACAGCAGGATATTGACCCTAATCTTTTCTTAGCTATAGTAATGACAGAGTCTCAAGGACATGCAAATGCTAAAAATAAGCATTCTACTGCTACTGGATTTGGTCAGTTACTAAAGTCTACTGGAAAGTGGTGTTATGAAGATTTGCTTGGATATGGAAAAGGAACATACTATCATGATTTGGCATATAATCCTGAGTTAAATGTAGCTATGACAATTAGTTTATTAGGAGAGCTAAAGCGTGAGTATAACGGAAACATGTACAGAGCGGTTCAGCACTATAGAGGTAAAAATGACATCTCAGATTATTTAAGTGAGATGAATAGGTGGCTTAGCAAAGGTGGCTTGGATGTAAGTTATTACGTTTAAGTTATTTGGGTTAAACATTTAAGGCTAATAGTTATATCTTGAGGTATTTGTATGGGTGAAGATAGAATAAGTAAATATAAAAAATTAATGATATTAGCTATTATAATTATTGTGACTTGTATAATTATTATAGTAGCTAATAGTTTATTAAAATCAAATAAAGAAATTGATATTGAAACTGTTGGTAATCAAGATATAACTATTAATATGAGTGAAGAGGAAACTGATGTAGCAGAGAGTGAAGAAGATGCTAATGGAAATGAGCAGTCAGTTATTGGTGTATACAATAAGTTGATGAATGATGTCATTTCAATTAAGAGCGGAGATGCTTCTGTAATTAAGAAATACTATGGAGATAGTGATGAGTTTGTAAATAGAAGTTATGAGATATTCAGTACTTTAAAAGTAGAGAAGCTTGATGAAAATGATGATGCTTTTAGAATAAAAGTAACTACTCTTGACTATGAGTTAATAGATATGGATAGAAAAGAGTTTACACGTCAAGTATTAGAAGCTAACTCTGGTATTTCAGATGAAAACCTGAAAAGTTATGTTGATGTAAATATAAATGAGAATAAGGACAATGGAAAATATTATTGTTACTTTATATTAACAATAAGTAAAGATGAAAATGTTAATTATATCACTGAAAATTTAAAGAAAGCATTGAGTGGTAAGTACTATAACAGTCTATTTTGTAGTATAGAGTCATACAATGAATAAGTGATTTAGAATATAGAATTTGTAAAAACCACATCGTGACATTGATGTGGTTTTTATGCTCTTATAGAATATAGTAGGTAGAGTGAAAATTATGATTATATAAGACATTAAAAAGTGAGATATATAGTTAAATTATGTGGAAAATTAAGTTTAACTTAGAACGGAAAAGGGGAACATCAAATGAAAGATTTAAACAGTGAAAGAGTTAAAACTTGCAAGGAGATTTTATTATATGCAGCATATTTTAAGGATTGTAGCAATAATGAGAAGTATTACATTATTAAGAAGGATAGACAATTTCCTAATATGATGAATAGTGCAGTTAATCTAGCTAATATGTTCTTAGCAGGGAGGTTAGGTTATCATAATGGGTTAGATGAAGCACTAAGAAGATGTAAAAATGTAATTAGTAAAGATACTATTAAGAGTTATCGTGATATGCTGATTATAAATGACTTTAGACGTGGAATGGATGTTAAGAGCTTATCAGAGAAATATGGTCTTAGCACAGTGACAATTAATACTAAAGTTGGTTGCTAAGGATTTTAAGAATAGCTTGTTTAAATAAATGAGAGGACAAGATACAATATGTTAAATACCAAAAAGATTGTTAAAGGCAGTGATGAATATAAGATTTTAACTTCAATAAGCATTGAAGATTACCTAAATAACACTGTATTGCCAGATATGCCATGGTATTTTGATGAGAGTAAAATTGATTTTGATTTTAAACCTACAACAAGATGCCCATTACATAGTGAGGATACAGCATCATTCAGAAATTACTTCAATGATGAGAATGATATAAAATATACATCCTTCTATTGTTTTGGTTGTGGTAAGGGTGGAACAGTTATAAATCTACATATGTACTATGTAGAGAATAAGACAGGTCGTAAGATAAGTTATGCTGAGGCTATTCAGAACCTAAAGGAAATGTTTAGTGACAAGTTAGGACAGTCTGGAAATGCTAAGATAGCAGAAGGTCTTAACAAAGTTGCTAAGATGGTTCCTAAGGGAGCATCAGCACCTATAGAGCAGAATAAAGCTGACCTGTATGAGTTTGATAGTCTATATACTAAGGTTGATAAGATTCTTCAGGTTGAGGAAATGAGTCTTGAAGATAAAAAACAGATGTACAGAGCATTAGATGACTCAATACGATTAGTCAGAGATAATAGAGTTAAAGCCAGTGAGGGTACTAAATACTTAGAAGATATGTGTGAGAAGCATCATATATACTTTTAATAGCTAGTTAATAGTATTAGAAGTAAATTAAAAATTATTTTATGAGTTTATAGGAGAGATTAAAATGGCTATTTATAGTTGTATTGGATACCCTGGAAGTAAGCGTAAGTGCATTGACCTTATTATGGATACAATTCCTGATGGAATTACAGATTGGAGAGAGCCATTCTTTGGAAGTGGAAGTGTTACACTTGGATTTCTTCAGAGTCCTAAGAGTAAGGATTGTAAGAGATTTGTAGTTGGTGACCTTGCTTCTGAGATTTGGGCATTATGGGCAGGCATTCAGAAAGATGAAAAAGCAGTAGTAGCTAATGTTGAGAAATTCTGGCGTGAGCATATTAAGTCTTATGACGAGAGTTTAACATTTGGAATTGATCCAGAAGTAAATAAAGAGTTAGCAGATAGAAATAGAGCTGAAGCAGATGCATTTTGGAAGTGGACACAGACTGTTGATACTAAGGGCATGACTCTTGAGGAAAGAGCAGCAAGAACATGGTTAGCTAATAGAATTTCATTTAGTTCAATGGGTGATAGCGGTTCAATGAGCTATGATAACTTTAGAAAGTTTAGACTTGAGCATACTCAGAAGATTTTGGATATGGCTCCTTATCTTAAGAGATTGGAGATTCTGAATGTTCCATTTACTGTGACGATGAAAGATGTACCAGTAGAGAGTGGTTTCATTTTCTTAGACCCTCCATATATGAATCAGGAGAAGAGTGGTCTATATGGTAAGAATGGAGATACACATCATGGATTTCCACATCAGGAGTTTGCTGATTTATGCAAAGCAACTAAGGCGAAGTGGTTGGTAACATATGATGATAGTATTGGAGTCAGAAAGCTTTTTAGAGGTAGGGGTATTTATATTAAGCCTTTCCAGATTACATATACTATGGCAGGTAAGACTGCTGATGATGCACTGAATGGTGAGGAATTGTTCATAGCTAATTATGATATTGTATCAAAGCAGAGTGATTTAGCTTCTATTCTATAAGGGTTTGAGATTAAGGAGGAATTACTATGACAATAGTAGGAACTATACTAAACACTAATTTAGCCCTGATAGGGCTTAGAGTAAAGAGTAAGGGAAATTTTTATAACTATAGACTTTCAGACTTTATAAGTAGAGGGTTTAAGAATAATCAGATAGATTGTTCTGGAGGCAGAGTAGTTGAGATTGGTAATTTTAAATTACGTGATTTGGACTGCTTTGCAAGTACTAATAAAGGTATAGTTCCTATTAATAACAGTATTGAAATTCAGAATACTATTGTGGATGATTTTGAGAGTTCAAATATAGTAGGATATACAGTTAATTTTAGAGGATTAAAAAAGACTGTAAATCTAAAGGCTGAGCAATTACTGAATATATCATATTTATTTAAACCAGTTGGATTTTCAGTTTATAGAAAAGGAACTAAGGTTGTTATAAAAGGAACAGGTGGTAATAAGATAGGAGATTTACCTAGCTTAGTGGCATCAGGTGATGAGAGTAGAGCATCAAGTAATGAGCATAAATCAGAGAACATTGAATATGATGAGATTACCAATTTATTTGTTCCTAGAGGTTTGATGAAGGACATAGCTTCAGAAATTGACCTTTCAGATATGGTTCCTATTGCAAGCAAGCTTGATGTATTTGATAATATAGTAAAGTTTAAGGGTGTCATAGTTGGAAGATATAAGAATAAGAAAAAATCTTCAAATGATGCAGATTATTCTGAAAGTAACATAAGATATTTGGATGGAGCATCTAATAGTAATGCTAAAATCATACTTAGCTCAAATAATACTAATGTAAATGTAAGATATAACTATGGTATTATGGCTAATATAGATGGTAAAGAGTATCCGGCTAAGGTAATGACTTTTGATTCTGTAAGTAAAGATAAGCAAGACATATATACAACTTTGTTAGTCATGATTAATAAGGGTGTGATTAATGAGTTTATGCATGTGTTTGGTGAGATAGCTCAGATAATAGAGATGGATGACTGTGAAGCTAGAGCAGGATATAGAGAAGGCTGTGTAAAGGTTAAGATTGACATAGAGAAATTGCCTTTAGTAGATAATAGACTTGCTGATAAATACAAGTTTGTTAGTACAGAATCTCTTGAGAAAATAGTTATTAGATTAAAACAATTAAAGGCTTGTCAGACAATACTAAATGCTTATGCTAAAGAAAAGGGTATTGAGGATAAAAGTTTTGTGGACTATAAGATTATGAGATATTACAGTTCACATTATGATGAAAGAGAGCTTGATAAGCTTACAGAGAACGGATTGGATGTAACTACTGGTTCATTAAGGCTTAACAGTGGAAAGAGTGGTAGTTACATGGATAATTCAGCATTATATAGTGAGTTTAATGTTGATGGAGCTGTAAACTTAGTAAGTAAGAACTTGGTTGCAGGAAAAATACCTGAGGTTATAGATTGTGATGACATTAGAAATACTCTTAAACTGTTTGATGAGAATGATGTTGCAGTAGAAAGATATAACAATTTTAAAGAGGCTGTTTCAAATGAAATTGCAAGCTTAACTGAGACATTGTGGTTCTATAGATACTTTAATTCAACTGATAAAGGGTTCAATGATGGAAAGAATTGGAGCAGAGTTGAATCTAAGAGAATCAGTGGTGATAAGGTAAAGTTGCAACTTGTTGGTACAAGCGTGATATTGACAGTTAAAAAGCCTGTGTAAAAATTATTACAAGATAAAGTGGGAGTTTTGAAATGCAGTATAAATTTGATGCATTATATAATGAAAATATGTATAAGACAGCTAATGTTATGTATATACTTGGTCAATATGAAGTGTTTAATAACATAGTAATTGATAAGTTTAGAAGTATGGCTGTACCAAAAACAGATAATACTGCATTTTTATCTGTTATAGAAGATTTAGCTGATGGATTACCTTCATCAGGACTTAGAAGCAGTGAATCATCCGCTAACTCAAATATAGTTGATTTTGATACTTTCATAAGTTTAAAAGGTAGCTATCCTTTACAAGGCAGATACTATTGTAGTGTAGATTATGACAGTTTAAGTAAGAAACAGTTAGAAAAATTAAGTGAGTATAATAAAGATAATAGTTCATCTGGAATACTTGTTGTGACAGCTAGAGATTTTAGAACATACAAGTATATTTCAAGGAATAATGCTTTAAAAGGTAGTAAAACAGCTCATTTTATAGAATTGTCATTTCCTAGAAGAGATATTCTTGAGAGTATAATCAGGGATTCATTTGAAAAGAGAAGTGTTAAGGTAAATGATAAAGCAATACAGTTGTTTATACTTAGAATGAGTAATGCTTATAATGATTATAACATTGTAATTGATAAGATAGCAGATATTTATAAAGGAACTACAATAGGATATGATGAAATGCAGGAAGGATTAAGGGGTATAGATAACTATGTACTTGATGATTTCCTGAGTGAGCTTACAAAGGGTGTTGGATGCAATAAGTTGGTTGGTAGAAGAAAGATTTATAAAATGTATAAATCTTTAATTGAGTCTTTATCAGCTAAAGATTTAGTTAACAGACTCAAGAGTAAGATTGATAACATGGTTGAACTTAGGATGCTCATTAATGATGGCACAATACCAGTAATGGTTAGATATAATGCTAAAGAGATACAGGACAAGCTAAGTGATGAAAGCAAACTAAAGTCAATGAGTACCTATTCATTTAGAAAATATGCATATATAGCTAGTAAAACATCTCTTGAAGATTGGTTTTATATGCAGATGATATTAAATGGAAACTATAGACTTATGAGAGGATTTAACAAGTCTGAAGATGACTATAATCATATACTGTTAACTCTAATACATCGAAATGTTCTGAGTCCTGATAGACTTATGAATGATATTGGTATCAAGAGTGTTATAGATGAGAGTCTTACAGAATTAAATGCTGTATTCTATGATGAGAACGTGAAGCTTACAGATACAGCCTTGAATGACATACTGGTTAAGAATAAAGATTACATTGAAAGTTTAAATAAAGAGAAATATAATGAGGCTGTTGAGCTTGAGAATAAGCTAAAGAATAAAAGGAAAAAGACACAAGGAAATGGAGGTAGAACAGGAAAGGGAGAAGGAAAGAAGAAAGAGAAGCAGGAAGAGAAACTAGATGAGCAGGCAGCACGTCTTAGAGAGTTGATGGGGATGGCAGAGTGAAGTTGAGTGAGGAATTAAAAAGAGAGATTAAGGCTACTATAAAATTTGTAGTCATTGCTGAAGTTTTATTGATTATTATGGATATAATAATATTTATCACTATGTATCCGGCATTGGACTTGGATTTACTGATAATAGACTTCAGTATAAAGTATAATGTCTTGTTTATTTTAATTCCTTTGTTACTTAGGGCGTATATATTCAAGATAAAGAGAGACAGATATGAATGAAAAATATGTATTATTTAATATGAGTGGCATAATAGCTGTCAAGAATAACAGAGGCGAGGTAGTATATTACTGTCAACGTGGGATTAAAGAACTTAGAGCTGATGAAAAGATATATGCAATAGAGCGTGGAATTATTGACCCTAGAGCATTTAGCTTAAGAGAGCTACCTAAAAACTTAAAGCTGAACTATCATGCTTGTGGAGCAAGTAGTAAGAATGAGAATTTCAATAAAAATATTTTGTATAGATAAGACTTGTGAATAAAATTACTAGCATTAAAATATTAGTTGTTATAAATGATTAATATTTTAATATGAGGTATGGTGAAATGATTAGTAATTTAGTTCTGACAGGTACTTATAATATAGGCATTACTAATGAAAAGATGATGCTGAATGGAAATAAAAATGACATTAAGGATATTCCATTTATCAGATACAGATTTGAGGATTATGCAGATGATAAGTTGGATTACATTAAGTCAATGCAGAGTAAGTTTAAGTATTCTGCACATTTAGCAGAAGTTTATGTTAAAGAAGGCTTTATAGAAGAGGTTAAGAACCTCAAAGAGAAGTTAAATAACATAATTGTTTTTCTGTATATACCTATTACAAATGAAGATGTGACTGCTGATGGTATTAGTGAGAATACAGAGAATCTTCTTTATGATTTAGTGGATGCAAATTTAGATGTAGATAGAGTTATGCTTAAGGATTTATCTAGCAGTCTATTTACTGTAGTAGCTAATAAAATGAAGAAGAGAATCACTGAGATTTTAGGATGTCAAATTTCAGATGTTGGAATATGCTGTAGTCCATTGTCAGTATTTGATGGAAATGCTTGTTTAACAGCTATGAAAGCTAGAGAACTATCAGCTATTTATAATGATAACCCTGTAGCAGTTCCTTCTGAGAAGCATGAGTGCAAAAATGACCATGGATGTTGTTGCATAAGACATTTTATAGTAAATAGTGATATAGCAGCTCCAGTGATTAAAGTAGGTAATACAGGTGGTTCAGAGAAAAAGTCAGATGAGGATGGTGACTCAGCTGAAAATGAAAAGAAAAAGACTGCAAAGAAAGTAACAATGATGCTGACATCTTGGTAAATCAATAAATAAAGGGAACATAAACTATAAGAAGTTTGTGTTCCCTTATTTTTATTTTAAATATATGCTGTAAGGTTCAGATTTCTGTAGGATGAATTGATTCTTAAAAACTATTGACAAAAGTTAAAATATATGATATAGTTATTGTATAATAATAAAAAATTAATTTTTGTAAAGGTAAAAGATTGACAAATGTGTCCGATTTGTGTATAATGTTTTTTGGGAGTTAAGTCGGGAGAACAACTTCTGATGATGCTCTAGGTACAAATTGAATACAGTTCTTTTTTAAGATAGGAGATTTTTCGAGATGTATAGCAGTCTAGGTTTAATGAATCAGAAAGAATTGATGGGTAGCACTTGTGTTTTCACTTCTGGAATCAAGGAGCCAGAAATAGACAGGCAGGCTTCAGACTTTATCAGTGGTCATTTCTTTGAACTTGTTAAAGCGGCTCATAAGATGGGAGTAGATGCTAACAAGTGTGAGGACATAGTTCAGGATGTTACTCTTAGCATTCTTAAACAGGAAGAGTACGGTGAGGGTTATGATATGAACAAGGGTAATCGTTCAGAACCTATCTCACCAAGAGAATTTGTTTATGGTAGACTCAAGATGTATTCTAAGAATGTCAAATATAGAAAACAGACTGAGGCTCCAGTATTTGTAAAGGGTGCTGATGGTAAAGCAGAGGAACAAATGAATATTATTCCTTCTACTGTTATGACAGATGACCTTGAGCAAATGACAAAGGCTCAGAGAGATTTTGTAAACGCTCAGAAGAGATTTCTTACAGATGATGATGCTGTGACTGGTGTAGACGCTGTAGATGAAGCAGAGAGCATTGAAGAACAAATGAAGTATGTATTATCATTTGATAGAATGTGCAATGGTAGTATTTCAGCTCTCTTAAAGAAAATTGACTATTTTAAAGAGAATCCTGATAATAAAGAGTATAAAGATTTTTGTAACTTTAGTAACTTTAAGGCTCCATTTATTGAAGCTTTAACAGACATCATAAAATTCTCAGGTACAAACAGAGAAAAATATGATGCAGCTATAAAAAATGTATTTAGAGTTTAAGGTATAGCACGAGGGAGAAGTATTACCATGGAAGGTCTAAGAGAGATTGATTTAAAGCAGTTTGCTGTATGTGGTTCATCTAAGTTATTAGATAACACTGATGAAGTTGAAGAGATGTGGAATAGACAGGTACTTGTTTATTACAGAGATAATCTCCCACATATTAAGGCAAGACTTAGAGGGTTCGATCATAAACTCTCAGACGAAAAATTAGACATGGTAATTGCTGAGTTAGGAGAATCATTACAGACTTGCAGAGATTATGGTGACTGTGATGAAAGTGAGCAGAAACTTTCCCTTGAGAATTATGTTATTAAGTGGGGTCAGTATTGCATCAGAAGATTAAGACATAGAGAAGCTGAGGCTAAGAAAATTATGGCTATACCTGTTAAGATTTCTGATGAGTCTGATGAAGAGCATGATGCATTTGAAACTCTGGGTGATGAAAATGCAAGCTTGAGATACAGAGTAAGCGAGGTTGATTTAGACTCTAGTTTAAATCAGATGCTTTGTAAGAGAAATTATTATGGCATAGATGTTTTCAATCTCCTTTATATAAAAATAAAGGGTATTGTAATGAATATTGGTACAGAGATAACAAATATAATATCAGATGTATGCGGAATAAGTTCTGTAGAAATAATGAATGCTGAGTATATGCTATCTCGTGACGAGGACTTTAGAAGTCTTAATCAGGACATAGCAATTATTCTGGCTAACAATCCTAACAACTATGATGTGGTAAATAGATTAGGAGAATATGTTTATGGAAAGTCTAGCATAGATAAGGTTATATCTGCAGTAGCAGGTATGTAAGTTAGCATAGAGTGTTCATCTTAATTAGCACATAGCTACAGTAGTTTTATTAAAGACATTTAGTAAAGCTACTGTAGCTACCTCCAGTTATAACCTAGCTGTCTATGTTTGAATTTATTGGAATTTTTGGAAATTTTTGAACTTTGGAATTTTCGTATAATACTCATGAGATCCCCCCTTGTTTGTGTATAAATGAATAACTTTAATGGATAATAAAGACAGCTAGTTTATATAGAGCAGTGATGATAGAAATATTGTCACTGCTTTTTATTTTGCTAATAAATTTTAAAGTATGAATAGTAGCTATATAATAATATATGTTATATTAAATAATTAAATTTTGTTGTTTTTTGGAGGGTAGTATGGAATATCCATTATACAGTCAGATTTTTACTAGATTATCTACTGACACTGCTATTGTGACTTTTAAGAAGAAAGATAATACAATTAGAACTATGATTTGCACTAGGAATAGATATACCATTGAAGGCAATTGTGGAGATATTATATATCAACTTCTTGGAAAAGATAAGCATTGTAATATAAATAATGGAAACATGTCAGTTATAGATATAGCTATAGGAGAGGCTAGGTCTTTTAACATTTACAATTTAATTAACATTGAGTACTTAGGCGAAATTAAAACACCTGATGAGTATACTACAGCTATGGCTAAATACTTAGAGGTTATGAAACGTAATGAGACTTTAACAGAGAAAGATAATATTTGAAAGGAAATTTAATGATTATATGATTTACATTAAGTCAAAACCATATAACTGTGTCAAGGATATTGGCAAGTTATTAAACAAAGTTAAAATGTGTATTGGAGTTAATACAGATAAGATTAATGATGAGGTAGATAGGTTATTATCTGTAGATACATCAGGTAAGGGAGCAGACTACAGAGAAAGATTATATGACTGCATTAACTACCTAGAGTCTATAACTGATTTTATGGACAGATTGCATAGTAAGAATGGCAAGAGGGAGTTTAAAGTTTCCTATAATATTATAGGAAATTACATAGAGTGTTCACCTTTGAACATACTGAATGTAGATGAGTTTGATATAAAGCTTGAGGACATAATCAAGATTAAGGATGATTATTCATTGGTGAGTGCTGATTATACTAATGTTTTAGCAGCTATTGGTTTTGATTATGTAAAGAATGATTTGGGTTATTCCTGGCGTGATATAGAGGATTCATTATCTAAGTGCACTAATATGGTCTGTAACAATGAAGCTTCAACACTGCTGAGTATTGTAGATGCAGAAGATATGGATTATAAGCTGATGAGAGAAATGAAGATAGGTTCTTGTGATTATATGGATAGTCGTAGAGAAAGAATCTATGGGTACTATAGTGAAGATATAGGAAATACAGATGATATGTATAAAAATATCATGGAGATTAATGGAAAAAACACAATGCATATGGTGCTTAAAGATATACTTGAGAAGTTTGATAAGAAAGCAGACGTAGGATTAATTAGTGTAGAGGAAACAAGAGTTAATCTTATGTGTGCAAATAAAGACGTTGAGAATATTGTGGAGTTCTTAAAAGATGGTATTTGTGTACAGTTATTTGGAAGAAGTTTTCATTTTGAACCAGTTATAAAGGTTGTTAAGGGTTAAAAAGAAAGGTAAAGAGGCATAATATGAAAATAGTTTATTGTCATTTTTCATTTCGTAGACCAAAGGATAAGGGATATGGTATATTTGCTTGTGCTCTATACGCTGATAGTAATGGAAAGAGACTTGTAGCAAGGTCAGTAGTTGCTCAGAATTTATGGGTTGACCATCAGCATATAACAGCTATTCAGGCTTATGCTAATGCACTCAGTAAGATTTGTGATTGGCAGGATAAGCTAATTGATAAGGGAGTAACTAATGTGCTTCTTGTGACAGATAATAGCAATTTGGCTGGTTGGATAGCTAATCCTAAGAAGAATAAGGACTTCAGGGAGTATATGGCAAGAGCATATAAGCCATTTCATTCAGGAAATAAGGAGTTACGCATTGGAGTTGGAATGTGTGAACCTAGAAAGTTAGAGAAGTCATATAAGTTCTGTAAAGAGGAGCTTGTAGAGAATTGGAGTGAGTTTAATAATTCTAAGGTGAGTGATAATAAGACAAGACTTGAAGTGTCAGGGCTTATGTCAATAGCAGATTTGCTTAATAAAGATGCTCCTGATGGATTAGATAACTTTAAGCCTAAGAAACTAAGCTGAGAGAATAAATTCGAGTACATGGAGCAAGTAGGAGACAATGGTTAAAAGTTTAGGTAGAGCTTCAGTTCTCAAAGAGATACAGAGTAAGGCTATGAAGTATAGCATCAGAATTGTAAGTTTAAGTGATATGAAATACAGAATAGAGCTTAGTGGAGTTTCTATTACATTTGGAAGTGAAGAAGTAATAGTCCATGATTCTGTTAGAGGCAAAGTGATTTTACATGCTTACAAAATTGAGATAATTGATGAAGATGATGGAATAGTCAAGCTATTATTTTATGTAGGTAGAACTGTTGGATTACCTTATGGATTCATATATGAAATAGATATAACAGTAAAAGGACTAGGGTGCAGGACAAAGATAAAGCCAGATAAAACTAATGTATATAGTGCATATGATAATATAGGAAGCTTAACATATGCTCAGCTTATGAATGTGGTAAGCGACTATAAAAGTCTGAGTAATATGGAGTATAGGACAATAGTAAAAGGAAATTTACCTTATTTCAATAGAAACATATCAGAGTTAATTAGCTTATTGAGCAATATGTTTGAGCGTCTACCTAAAGGAAATGTACCTGAGGGCTATGATGATTCACTTTCACAGTTAGTAAAGAGTTATCAGTCTGGATATGACTTTTACATTAATAAAGATTATTATAAGCTGGCTTATGAAGATGGGTCTTTTACTTATTTTAAAGTTAACAGTAGCTGTTATGAATTACTAAAAATAAACAGATTTATTGTTAATGAATATAGTTCTGAGAATGTGGATGACTTTAAAAGTATAAGAGTTTTAAAAGATAAGCATAAAGAATTTACACAATACATAACATTGGAAGAGAATGGTGCTTTCAGTGTTATATTTAATCTTATAAATAATATGTATTACATAAGGTTTAAGATATTCTTGTTAGATTGTTTTGATAAATATGAAGAAGCTAGAAATTCGTTAGAAATACTTGGTGGAAATAACTCAAACATAAGTGAATTTCAAGACAGTATAATAAAAGAAGTATATGCTATATAATTTAAGGAAATACATTAAGGAGATTGAGGATAAAAGATGATTACGGAAGTAAGAAACAGGGAATTTAGTAATGGAAAGGTTTATATGCTTAGAACTGAAGATGGGTTTCCATTGGAAACAACAGATACATTTCTTCCATACTATACTAAGGATTGTATAAATGAACATACAAATGAATTAAAGAGTGATGTACTTGGAACGAGGAAAGACAGATGGATGATTGGAGTAAGCTGTATGTCAGGTTGTCCAGTTCATTGTAAGTTCTGTAGTACTGGTAAGTTAAAGAAGTGGAGAAACTTGACAGCTGATGAAATTTTTGAGCAAGTAAAATTTATTTTAGATAAAAATAAAGATTACAAGCCTGAAGATGCTAAAGAATTTAAAATTAACTATACACGCATGGGTGAGCCTTTTCTTAACATTGAAAATGTTAAGAAAGCTATGAAGTTAGTTGATGAGTATGTAGGAGATGGAGTAAGAGTTCATCACTATATAAGTACAGTAGGCATTAAGGGAAGTGATTTCTCATGGATTAAGGATAACATAACATTACAGCTGAGTTTACATAGTCTTGATGAAGATAGAAGGCATGATTTAATTCCAATAAGTAATTTAATGAGCATTGAGGAATTGGGTCAGGTCAGAACAGAAAGTAATTTAAAGACTACATTAAATATGACTCTTGTAGATACAGCTGATTTTGATATTAATAAGCTTACTAAGTATTTTGATAAGGATTATTTCTTTATTAAGCTTAGTCCTATAAATGAGAATGATATAAGCAAAGAAAATAATATGGGTGCTGGAATTATAAAAGGACAGAATATAATCTAGCATAAAAGGCATAGGAGGTTGCAATGGACAGTAAGTATAATCTAAACGCATTATCTTTTCTTATCGGAAGTTTAAGGGATGTGGTTAATAACTTTGGGGCTAATGATAAGTCAGCAGCGTTTTATAGGTCACAGGTTAATAATTTAGTTAATCTTGGACAGTTAAATGAAGTGGATGCTAATTTGGTTGAGGAACTTGTAGATTTAGACCATCTAAATCATTGGAATAGCAATCAAGTTATGTTAGATAAGTTTACATATTGTATTAACATAGTTCTATCAAACGCTTGCCTTAATGGTGATATTATTAAGGCTGACGCTGATAGAATTTTATCATATATAAATAATACTGAAGATACTCAATATATGAGAAAATCAGTTAAATTAGCACGTAAGGTTCTTGGAGTACCTGAGAATAAAACAGAGAGTAAACCTAACTGGAAATGTAGCACTCAATTTGGTACAAATAAGTTCAGCCAGAAGGCTATGCAGAATAATAAACCTGTGGCTAAGTCTGTAGATAAGTCTGTAGATAATAAAACTTATAATTTATCAGAAATTAAAAGTGACTTATCTAAAAGTATAATTAAAGCTGTTAGACCTGGTATGGTATTGGACATAAAGAACATAAATGCAGTATGTAGCAGTGATACTCCATTTTTTAGATACAAATTGCAGGATGTAATAAGGGATGAAAAAACAATACTAGAGATAATAACAAAGTTTAAGAATGGATATCCTGTTATGATAGGTGAACTTATAGATGATGGGTGTCATATAATAGGTTGTAATAGAAATGAGGAGTATAGCAATATACTTATTGCAAAATTGAATGAGTATGCAAAGTTGATATGATACATATAAAAGATATTAGGGTTCAGACTAAAACATGTCTTAAAAATGGAAAGACTCAACATGATTTAGGTAAGGTTTTACAATTATATGTAGTAACCACTAGAAAGTGTAATGCGAGCTGTGAGTTTTGTGAGTTTAAGGGTGAAGTTGAGAAAGTAAATCTTGTTAAGTTTAAAGAGACTTTTGAGAAATTAAGTAAATACTTTTATATAAGTGCAGTACATTTTACTGGTGGTGAACCTTCACTTGAAATTGATACAATAAGAGATATTTGTGATTACATTAAAGAAAAAGATGTATTCATATTTACAAGTGCCAATACAAATGGTATTAAGTTGAATGAGCTTAAGGAGATTAAGAATCTTGATAATGTAGCTCTTAGTAGACATGGGTTAAGTCAGAAAGAAAATGAGAATATATTTAAAACAAGTAGTATAGCAAATGAGGATGACATAAAGAACTTTCCTAAAAACAAGTTACATCTAAGTTGTAACATGATAAAAGGTTATGTGGACAGTGAAGAAAAGATATATGACTACTTGGATAAGTATTCTGACTTAGGTGTTTATGATGTAGGTTTTGTAAATCTGATGAAAATAAATGAGTACTGTAAAGAAAAATTTGCAGAGTTTCCAAAAGAGCTTAGTAAATGTACTCAGACAAAGAGGTTTCAGAATATACAAGATGATATAGAAACTTGCCAGTGTAGAAACTGGTTATATAGTAATAAGAATTGTAACTTTGTATCCATATATAACAGGCATGTAGTTGGTAAGTCTGACTTAGTTGGAGCATTAATCTATGAAAATAACAAGTTATATGCTGGTTGGGGTGGAGAAGAGATACAAATATAAAAATTAAATAAATTAAAGAAGGAGAAATTAACATGGATAAGATTATTGAAGCACTTAAAGATGCAGGGTATGACTATGGTGTTGCTATTGCTACTCAGGCGGAGATTAAAGCTGGAGCAGCTTGTGGTCAATTAAGTTTAATTGTTGAGAACGAAAAGTAAGAAGTAAGTAAAGGCAGTTAGTTAAAGAGTAATTATGCAGCTGCATTTGTATATAAATTTGGATAGGATTAGGATAGACTGGAGATTTTAGATGAAACGTGTGGATTTAACTGGAAAGACATTTGGAGAATTACTTGTACTTAGATATCTAGGGGATAAAACATATGTATGCAGATGTAGCTGCGGAAAAGAGATTGAGGTAGCAACATATAGTCTGACAAGCGGAAAGAAAACTTCATGCGGACATGATAGAGTTAAAACTAATCTCAAGGGTAAAATGATTGGCAACTGGAAAGTTCTTGAGTACAATAATGATGGAAGATGGTTGTGTGAGTGTCAGTGTGATAAGCATACAAGAAGATTGCTATATACTAACACACTTACAACTGGGAAGAGTCTGAGCTGTGGTTGTCAAGTAAAGCATACAGAGTTATTAAAAGATAAACCAGGTGATGTATATGGTGAATGGACATTATTAGAGCCATTACATAATGGAAAGTGGCTATGCAGATGCAGTTGTGGAACTGTAAAAGAGGTAAATACAAATCAACTTCATAGTGGACAGAGTAAGAGCTGTGGGCATAGCAGATATGAAGCTAGAGTAGACTACAAGGGTAAAAACATAGGTGACTATGGGGTTCTAGAATATATAGGTAATAGGATTTGGAAGTGCAAGTGTTTAAAATGTGGAGAGATTAAAGAAATAAGCCAAGCAAACTTAAAGGCTGAGGTTGGAACCAGATGTTCTAAAATAACATACAGAGAGAATCTTGTAGGAAAAATGTTTGGAAGATGGCAAGTTCTAGCATACAGCGGAGATGGAAAGTGGATTTGTGAGTGCAGTTGTAAAAATCATACAAGAAGAGAGATTGAGACACATGTACTAAAATCTGGAAACAGTAAGAGTTGCGGATGTTTAATACATGATTTTGCTAGAGAGACACAGCTAAAAGACTTAACAGGTCAGATATTTGGAAACTGGAAAGCTATTGAGTATGCTGGAGACAGAAAATGGAGATGTGAGAATATTAAAAGTCATGAAATTAGAAACATACAAGGTTATAGCTTAACAAATGGATTAAATAAAGGAACAGCTAACAGGTATTCAGACAATATAAATATAGGTGATAAATTTGGTAGATGGACAGTTATAGGTAAAGCTGGAGCAGAGCAATCTTATAAAATAATATGTCAGTGTAGCTGTGATAAAAAGACAATAAGGCTTATAAATGGTGCTTTCTTAATAAATGGATTGACTAAGAGTTGCGGATGTTTACAGGGTGAGCTTAGAAAGCAAGTACTGATTCAGAAGTATGGTGAAGTAGCTACTAATAAGGTGAATAAGCCTAGAGAAAAATGGCAGATAGAAGCTTTAAATAGCAAATATAACTTAGAGAACTATATTAATGCTATTGAAGATAAGACAGTAGTAAATATAGCAAATGGATTGGGTATAACTAGAGCTATCGCTCTTAGATATATACATAAGTATGGATTGGAATCTATTATAGAGTTCAATACTATGTCATCCTCTTATGAAAAGGAAATTGTAGAATTTATAAGAGGACTTGGAATTACAAATATAGTAACAAATGATAGAACTTTGATTAATCCTTATGAAATTGATATATACTTACCGGATTTAAGAATTGGAATTGAGTTTAATGGTACATATTGGCATAGTAATATTTTTAAAAATAAGAAGTATCATCAAGCTAAGTCAATATATGCATATCGTAAAACAGTAAAATTAATTCATATATTTGAATATGAATGGAGAACAAACAAGGAAGAAATTAAGGAGTACCTTAAAACTAAAATATGTGGACCAACTCAGTCAGTCTCTGCACGTAATACATATATTAAGCATGTAGATAGAGATGAAGCTATTGATTTTTTAGAGGAAAATCATTTGCAGGGTTATGCTGAGTCATCAATCAATTTAGGTTGTTATTATAATAATGAGTTAATTGGTATAATGACTTTTGGAAAGCCTAGATTCAATAATGAATATGAGTATGAAATTATAAGGTCTGCTTGGAAGAAAGGATATGCTGTAACAGGTGGTATAGAGAAATTATTTAAGCATTTTATAACAGAGTATACACCAAATAATGTAATGAGCTATTGTAATATAGCTAAGTTTGATGGTGGAAGCTATGGTAGATTAGGATTTAAGCTTGTAAGTATAACTGAACCAAACTATGTATGGGTTAAAGACAATACTGTACTTTCAAGATACAAGACAACAAAGAAAGACCTATTAGATGCTGGTATTGGTACAGAGGAAGATACTGAAGATAGCATTATGGAGAATTTAGGATACCTTAAGGTTTATGATTGTGGCAATTATAAGTTTGTTTGGAATAAATAAGTAATTTGGAAATTTGGGAATTTGGGAATTTGAGAATTTTGGATAAGCATTTGGGATTGATTTTAGCTAGTTAATAGTTAAAATATATAATAATTTTAGTTAGGAGATTGTAATTTATTATGATTACCAGTGGTGTATATAAATTATCAGATGGAACTGAGTATGGAGCAGTAGTAGATTTTACTAAAACAAGTACAGATGTTATTTTGTTTCAAAATAATCAGGTTGTATCAGCATATAAGAAGAATCCGGATTTTGAGGGGGCATTTAATAATAAGCTAGGTGAGAATGTAGCTAAGATTATAAAGATAGGTATTAGTGGATGTAACTCTAAGAATGGAATACCTGCACCATTCATACTTGGTGCTTGTTCTAAGCATACTTTTAAGAAAAGTAATATAAACTTTGAAATAAGCAGGTTCAATGACGGAATTTGCGGTGCATTTATAACATCAGATATGTACATGATTGATTTACAGTTCTGTGACCAGAATTGGAAAGCACCTGAAATTAATTATGTTGAATATACAAAAAAGGAATCAGATATTAAAGTAAGTGATAGTACAGAAGAAGATATTCCTGTACGTTCTCTTGAGGAAATTGCTCTTACTAAGGATATAACATGGCTTAAGAATAAAAATTATTACATTGTTAATGATGAAGCTACAGCAGAGAAGCTATTTCAATTCCTTGAGAATTATAATGATATAATCTCTTTCGATACTGAGACAACTGGTCTGAGAATTAATATGTTCTGTCAGATTGGAAGTGATAAGAAGAAGGAGCTTGATGAATTAAATTCAAAGGCTAAGAGTAAGGATGATATAATCAGAACAGATAAGCTTGTTGGATTTATATATTCTGTACAGGAAAATGTTGGTTACTATTTTCCTGTAGGAAATAGAAAGTTTAAGAACTTATATACTGATGTAAATGAGCCTATTACAAGAAAAACAATCAATAATATTCTGGCTAGCTATACTATAGGTGAGTATAGAGACAGACATGATTGTATGGCTGAGTTTATAAGAAATACGTCTCCAGAACAGTGGGGTCCAGATGTAATTCTTATGGAGCGTAATAGAAAGATACTTGAAACTAAGTATCTGCTTGCTCATAATGGTACATTCGAGTGGAAAGTTTGTTGGTGCTATAATATTGATTTTAACCTTAAGGAAGATACAATGATTATGCATCAGCTCATGTATAAGTTCCGTTCAACCACTAGAAATAGTGGAGAGCCTTCTAACTTGAAGTATTTGTCTAAGACTGAGCTTGGTGTTGACCAGCTTGAACTTAGCGATTTCTTTAGTGGTTTCAGTGAGGATGATAGTGGTAAGACAAAGCAATCATCTAAGAGCAAGAAGAACTTAAGAATAGACTTCTCATACATGGATTATGATGGTTCAAGAGCATATGCTCCAGCTGATGGAGATTTAACACTATGTTTATGTCATAAGTATAAGAAGGATATGCTTGCTAATCATAAGGAACTTGAGTATTTGTATCATGTAGAAATACTTGTAAGCTGTGCTATAGCTTACATGGAGTTCTATGGGCATAGAATAGATCCTGAGAAGATTGATAATATCAGAAAGGATTATATTTCTGATAAGATTGAAACAGAACATGCATTTAGAGTATCAATTAATTACAATACTCCTGATGAAGATGTTGTGTTTGAGGAAATAAATAAGATTAAGGCTGATATAGCTGACCTTACAAGCCATATAGATGAGCTTAAGAAAACTAACTTAGATGAAGATAAAGAATTACTGGAGCAGCTAAAAGAAGCTAGAAGAGCACAGTATAAGAATAAAGAGGAACTTCAGGTTAAAGCTAGTGCTATAATGGAAAATAGTGCTAACAGTATTAATCTTGGTTCACCTTCACAGCTTGCTGAATTGTTCTATGGAACTCTTCAGATACCTTGTCCTAGTGACAAATGGACAATATCTAAAAAGATTATTGGACAGGTAGCTAAAATGAAGAATACAGATGGTACATTGAAGTATCCATGCGTAGCAATATATCAGAAGTGGAAGAATCTAGATACATACCTTACTAAGTTCTTTGATAACTTACCAGATTTCATGTATCCAGGTGGGTTTATATTTAGTCATTTTGGACAGATTAGTACAGCAACAGGTAGAATGAGCTGTAATAAGCCTAATGCTCAGCAGTACCCAAAGGCTGTAACAGCTATTGTAAAGCCAAGACCTGGGTTTGTAATGGTAGATGCAGACTTCTCTCAGATTGAGTATAGAACACTAGTAGCATTGGCTGGTGAGGAGGCACTTAAGAAGAAGTTTGAAGATCCTGATATGGACTATCATACAACCATGGCATCACTAATGTATGGGGTACCTTATGCCTCAGTAACAGCTAAACAAAGAGGAGACGCGAAGTCGTTCAATTTTGGTATACCTTATGGCATGGGATTTGGAAGTCTAGCCATTTTACTTACTGGTGTGAACACTGAAGCAACAAGAGCTGAGGCTATGGAAAAGTATGAACTTTACTTTAAGGACCAGCCTCATGTAAGACAGTACTTTAGAGATGTAAAAGAGTCAGCTAGTATTAAGGGATACACTGAGACACATTGGGGTAGACGTAGATACTATAGCTTTGTAGATAAAGATGGTAACTATAGTAATGCTAAAAAGGCTCAGGCTTTAAGACAAGCAGGCAATGCGATTATCCAGGGGACAGCGGCTGATATCTTTAAGATCGCTGTTGCTCGTAACTTTGCATTTATAAGAGCAAATAAGCTTTTTGGAAAAATGTTGATTGTAAACATGGTTCATGATGAGCAGTTGCTTGAAGTTGATGCTACTAAGTTAAATGTTCAGAGCATAGTTAGTGCTCTAGTACAGAACATGGAACTTAAGATTGATGGTTTCCCTCCTCTATATGTAGGTGCTGGTGTAGGTTTATCATGGAAAGATGCTAAGGGTAAGATGAACGAAATCAATCCTAAACTTGCACATCAGCTTGTAGCAGAGTCAGAGGGCAAGCCAATTTTTGTAGATAAGCCTAAGACTCAGCAAGAGGTACTTGATTACTTCAACAAAAGAGTTTATGAGTTCCGTAGAGATAAGATAATTGAGTACGTTAAGGATGAAAAGAATTATCATCAGACATTACATCCTGTCATTGGTAATTTGTTATCATTGCAGTTTGATTATGGTGTGAACGCTGAGTTTGATGCTAAGTACACTGAGGATAATGGATATACTAAAGACGAGATAGCTAATGCAAAGAAGTTAATACCTATTGAGCAGTTAAAGAGATTTTTAGCAGATATGGGTATAACTGATATAGATGCAGAGTTGTTTATGTCTGAGGATGATTTAAAGAATGAGCAGTCAGTATATGAAGATGATTCTGATGAAGATGAAGAGTATACTGATGGTGATGATGAAGATGCAACTGATGAAGATATGGAAAACATTGGTGGAGAAAGGTTTGAATACTTTGATGAAAAGGCTTCACTATACGGTATTGATTTAAATGATATAATCAGTGAGTTCGGAGTTGTAGTTTCTAAGGAACTTAAAGTGTGCGGTATTGATGCTACTAAGGTTAGAGTAGTAAACAGAGAAAAGATGGCATCATATTTGAATGACCATATATCTAATGACCCAGATGCTGATAAGAATCCTAACTGTTATGAATTGGTATTTTTGATGAACAATAATATTCTTAAAAGAACAGGTGGATATTTACAAGATGTAAATGTAAAAGAATTGTCAAAAGCATGTGGCATAGCTAGTATATATTGATTAAACATATGAGATACATAAGATAATAATTATGTATCTCATATACTAAATTTAAGGAGATTAGAGTTTATGGCTAATTCAGATGAATATTTTAAGTCAAGTCAAGATACAGTAATAATTCCTAATAGTGAGTTTGCTGAAGATAATAAGATTCAATATGGTGACCTAGTATCTGATGTAGATATTGAACATGAAGTTCATAAAGAAACAGTAACCAATGTTATTATAAAAGAGACAGATAGTATAACATATCCGATGGTTTGTATAAGAGCAGACAAGGTTGGTACAATACAGCCATTTGCATTAGATGGACTTAGAGCTTTGATTAAGAGTTGCTATTATACTATTGAGGATAAGGAAAATGGTATAGAGGATGATAGTATAAATATATACATCTATACAAAAACTAAGATTCTTCAGTGTGGTAAAGCATCATATAATAAAATTTATAAGTATCTTGATAATTATATTAAAGATGCAATGAGTGAAAAGATGAAAGTTTATAGATTTGAGTCTGAAACTGAGAAGCAGAGAATAGATAAAATGGATGCAGCAAGGATTAAATTAGACATATAAGCTGAAGGAGTGGATAGTTAAATGAAGTTTGATATGATTGTAACAAATCCTCCATACAATAGTGATTTATATGTAGACATCCTAAATAAAATATACAAGACATTCAGATATAACATGATTGCTATAATACCTGCTAAGTGGACAGATAGAAATGGTATGAAAGGTAGTAATAACTATGAATACTTTAGGGAGTATATAGTACCTCATGTTGATAAGGTTATAAAATATAGAGATGCTTGGGATGTATTTGAGATAGGATGTCCAGATGGGATAAGTATTTTAAAGATAGACTCTGCAAATACAGAGAAACATAATACAAAATTAGTAAAGTTTAAGTGTAAGCTAAATAAGAACTTTGAACAAGACTGGGAAGAGCATAGTGAAGATAAACTTGAGCTTATTCCTAACAGAATAAGACAGATATTAAATAAAGTAAAATCTTTAGCTAAGAATCCTGAGTTGACAATGGCTGATGCAATAGGATTTAAGAGAGCTATATACATAGATGATTATTTTAAACCTTATAAGACTAGAAAGAGTGCTGATGATGTTGAAATTCATAGCATAACAGCTTTTGAGGGATATGCATCAAAGTATGACTTGAAAACTATAAGAGATATAGAAATGTTTAAGTGTATTCAGACATGCATGCCAGTGTCTGGTGCAGGAAGAACATTTAGTGAGGTCAGTGGTGATACACTTGGTGGAAATATGGTTGGAATATTAAAGCCATATCAAATACCTAAAGCTGGATATAAAGAGATTGCTAATTTTGATAATATAGATGAGTGTATATCTTTAAAGAGCTATATGGAGAGTGAATTAGTAAGATTTTTATACTTTTGTGGTGTATGTGGTGTTCAGATAAGCGGATTGTTTTATAAATATGTTCCATTTGAAGATGACTGGGGTATCATATATGAAGATAGAGCACCTATTGGAGTAGAGACAGATGCAGATGGCAAATATGTTGGAACAGATGGAAAAACACATATGAGTTTGTATAATAGATATAAGCTTAGTGAGGATGATATAAAAATCATTGAGAGTATAATAAGACCACGTAAAACTAAATAAAGAAAGCAGAGAGGAAAAAGTTCAATGACATATAGAGATTTTCTTTTACTTACAAATGGTAAAAGGTACAAGGTACTTGATACAGAGACCACTGGATTTAACTTTTATGGCAATAAAGGTTTAAATGGAGACAGAATTACAGATATCTGTATCTATACAGTAGAAGATGGTAAGATATTAGATAAGTATAGTACATTAATAAATCCTGAGAGAGATATTCCAGAGAATATAGTTAAGCTTACAGGAATTGAGAACTCAATGGTTAAATGGGCAAAACCTTTTAATGATGTTGCAGCAGACATATATAATTATTTAAGTGATGGTATAGTTGTTGGTCATAACGTAAGTTTTGACTGGGATAAGTTTATTGTACCATCTTTTAAGCATTATGTAGGATACTATCCTACAAATGAGACAATAGATACTTTAGACTTCGCAAGAACATTTATGACAAATGCTAAGAATCATAAGTTAGGAACTGTATATACAGAGTTAACTGGAAAGAAGCCTAAGGGAGCACATAGAGCTGAAGCTGATGTGGTAATGACAGTTGAAGTATTTCTTAAGTTTAAGGAATTTGCAATAGCAAATAGAGAATCAATTGAAAAATGTTTTTTGGCAGCAAATACTGAAGAAGTTTCTGCATAATTAAAGGGGAGTCTATTTATTATAGACTCTCTTTTATATTAGTTATTAATAAATTTATTAAATATGTGGGTGATTTATGCTTAAGATTGATGATTTAGATATAATTTATAATATGACAATGGCTTTTGAGCATACTAACTCTTTTGTAAATGTACTGTATTCTAAAGGTGTTAAGAATGTTAAAGAGTTTTATGAATCTTATATAATACATGTAGATGACAATGAAACATGGATTTATATACCAGATGGGGTATTCCATCTATACAATATATGTGATGGGTGTGACTATAGGAATTTAAGATTTGTAGGTGGTGCTGATTTAGCAGAGATGAACTATTTGTTTAAGAATGTTGCAGTTACAGGTGAGCTTGATTTAACAAGACTTAAATCTGGTAATGTAAAATCAATACATTCAATGTTTTTAGGTGCTAATATAAAGAAGATTAAGTTTGGTAAAGATTGGCATAGCTTAGATCGTACATCTGATGCATTTTGTAGATGCACAATACATGGAGAACTTGACATTAGTGATATTGTATTTGATAACTTGACTATGGCAGCTGGTATGTTTATGTATGCTGATATATCTAGTATTAATATGAACAATCTGAAGTTACCTAGTCTAACACGTGCAGATGGGATGTTCTCTAATGCTAAAATAGGTAGTCTTAGAATTAATAATGTGGGTATTCCTAAAGTAGACAGCTTAAATAGTGCATTCAGTTGGGCTGAGATAGATAAGCTGAGTATAAGTGGAATAGATGCATCAAAGATAAAGAATTTTACATATATGTTTTTGGGTGCTACTATAAAGTCTAAGTTAGACTTGTCTGGTTTAAATGTTATAATTAAAGATGATAGGGATAGCATTGAAAGCATGTTCAATGGCTGTAGTATACCAGAATTGGACATTAGAAATTTTAAGGTAGATAAGGATTATAGGATGGATAATATATTTATTGAGAGTGATATTGGTGTCTTATATGCAGGTAATGACAAGATATTGCATAGGGCAATGATAGAAAGAAGCTATATAAATAAGGTTATAGACATAAGAAAGAATAGGTAGATATGAATGTGTTAGATGATATAAACATTGTGTACTCCATAGTTGTAGCAGCTTGTGGAGCAGGAGCTATAGGATTAGTTGGAGTAGTATTTGAGAAAGCAAATAGTATAACATTTAAATTTATATGCGGATTACTTAGAGCTATTATAGTAGCACTAACAATATATTTAGAGGCAGCTCAGTTTGATATAAGTAGAGAGATAGGTTCTAAGTTATTAAGTAATGGTACTTTAATAATTGCAATAATATCATTTGTATCACAGAAGGCTCTTAGTAATGTAATAGGAGGCATCTCTATTTCTTTATCAAAACCTTTAGAGATTGGACAGAAAGTGAGTATATATAATAATAGTGCTTTACTAGCTGAGGGTATAGTCACTGAAATGTGTGCTAGACACATTGTTATAAGAAAATATGACGGTAAGAGTTGTATAATACCTAATAGTATAGTTGATAGTGCTGTTATAATTAATGATAATTATGAAGATGGTTGTGGAAAGTACTTTGAAGTTTCTATAGATAGACTTGCAGATACAGATAAAGCAATAGGTATTATTAAGAGTATACTTAGAATATGTAATGATGTGCTTGATAGAAATCCAGAGATACTTGTAAGTAAAGTAGATGAAAATACAAAAACATTGAAGTTTACACTATGGACAAAAGATTTAGACAGTAGTTATGTAACAAGTAGTATACTAAGAGATAAAATAAGCTATGCTTTTAATATAGAGGGTATAAAGGTTTATAAAATTTCTTAAAATAAGTAAATTAAGTATTGACAAAATGAGAAAAAAGTATTATTATATATAAGTAAGTTAAGTATAAGTGACTAAAAAGGAGTTGGCTTATGACAAGAGAAGATTTAATAAAAGTTAGAGATAAAATTGCTAGTAAGCTTGATGAAGAGAGCAGAGCAGAGCTTATTTGTCTGTATGATATAGTAGCTTCACCTGATTGCGGTGGTATGACAAATGATGAAATGAAGAGACTTCTTAACAATAAGACTCTTGATGAAATCAGTTGGAGTGAGTATTTATATATTAGAAAGCAGGCTAAGAGTCCTAAGAATGTAGTTATTGCTGATAAGAGTGGTGCATACTATGTAGTACTTGATTGTAAGCTAGATGGTGCTGTAAAGGCTATTTACGAGACTGGTGAGATGTGTTGGCTTAAAGAATATAGGGTTGTAAGTGGTATTCAACATGAAAACTTCATGAGTGCTGTGGCTGAGATGTATAGCTATGTAGTAGATAGAAATAGACAGGCACTTAGGGATTGAAAAAAATAGGGAATTGTTGACAAATAGAATTTTATATATTATAATATATAAGAATTAAATATTAAGGGAGGTTATCCAACATGAATAGAAAAGATTGGATTGCTGTTAGAAACAAAATTGCAGAGAAGCTTGATGATGAGACAAGAGTAGATTTCATGGCTTACTCTTCTGTTATGCCTTATGAATTTGGTGGGGCAAGTGAAGAGTATTTGAAGGCAGTTCTTGATGGTAACAAGCTTGAGGATATCTGTTTTGACAAGTTTAAGTACCTTACTAAGAACATGAAGGACATTAAGTATGCTGAGGATATCAAGTATGCCATTGTTGAGGTAACAGATGGTGATAAGACAAAGATTGGAGTAATTACAGAAGTCAATACTGATAATGACAGTATCACTGTAATATTTGAGGATGGCAGTGTTTCAATTCTTGGTGCTAAGTCAGTTAGAGAATCTGACATCAGAGTTGTTGGTAGAAAGAGAGAGAATCTGTTTGAGGCTATGAAGTATGCTTCAGAGTTTGCAAAGAAGCGTGACCTTAGAGCTAAGGCTGATGAAGTAAAGGCTAAGGTAAAGGCTAAGACAGAGGCTAGAGCAGAAGCTAAGGCAGAGACTAAGGCAGGTGAAAACAAGGCTGAAGCTAGTGAAGCTGATGTAACACCTAAAGAGGTTATTGACCTTGTAACAATTATGTTAAATGACTTCTTTAACAGATAAATTGTTGACAAGTGATAGAAAAGGTTTTATAAAAATTGTATACAAAAACGAGGTATAAAATTACCGAGTAAAAAATAAGTGCTTATGGGCTGTGTCATTTAGGTGGCATTGCACATAAGCATTTAATTTAAAATTAAGAAACAGTGAGCTAAAATTTGGTGAGCTGTAGATAGATTTTATCTTTATTTTAAATTAAATGTGTTGATGATTAATTTTAGATAGAAAAAATTATTTATGATAGCTTGTTGAAAAATTACAAGCTGTAGGATTAAAATTTGATGTGCATAAAGAAATAATTTATGTTATACATTTGAGTATCAGTTAGAATTTGAGAATAGTCTGTATATTGTAAATTTATGGAGGAAATAAGATATGCAGTTGAATATAGATGATTTGGACATGATAAAGAATAATCTAGCTCATAAGATTAGAGGGCATCATAATCAGATGGAGTTTAATGCTTTGTTTGATGTGTTAAAAGCACAATCTGGCGATGATGTAGCACTAAAGGCTAGAGTAAAGACAATCTTGGATAGAGCAAATAGCTGGGAAGATGTTGTTAATAGCTATGCATATAAAGATGTAGAAGTATATGATGTCATAGAGATAAATAATGTTCTAGTGTTTGTGCTTGGAGTAGAAAATAAGAGCACTGATAACAAAGATGGTTCTGAAGATGGTAGTCATTCATACATGATTGATATTAGAGGTATCAATGAGAATGGAGAAGTATTCATTGCAGAGTTTAAGGATGGTTCTCAGGTATTTGATGATGATAAAATGGATGCAATAAATGAGCAGGTGATTAATTTTATTAACTCAGAGCCTAACACATTTATTGAAGGTATGGAGTTATTTATAAGGAGTGTGAAAAATAAGATTGATGCAGGTGCAGATATTACAAGTGAGGACTCTGAGTCATATGAGAAATATCTTGAGAAAATGGCTACTGAGTATGAGAATGAGCATGAGTATTATGATAAAATATCATAATAAAATAAAGGACTAACTTTAAGAAGGTTAAATAACCTTCTTATTTTTATGGTTGGGGTTAGTTATAATTTTATATAGGCTGTTTTATATTATTAGATATATTATAAAACTTATATTTTTTGGAGGGTTTATGCTCATATGAGAGATTATGTTGTCGGAAATTCAAGTAAGATTTGTCCTTGTAAAAATTGTACAGACAGAGGTCTTGTTAATGGAAAGCCTTGTCATTCTAGCTGTAACAGTTATAAAGAGTATAAGGCTACTGTGGATGCAGAAAGTGCTAAAATAAGAAAAGCTAAGGCAGAGATATATTCAATTCCTTTTCACAAGGCTGGCATGCCAGGGTATAGAAATAAGAGTACAGGTGGATTGAATCTTACATACAAGAATAGTGTATAAGGGAATATATGGAAAAGTTAAGGGCTTTTAGAGTTAGAAGAGATAATATAGCTAAGTACGCTATGGGCATACTTACATTTTTAAAAGACAATAGAAGTTGGATAAACGAAGATTGGCATGAAAGAGGATATAGAATTGTAAATAAGGATAATACACTCTGGTTCGATGCTAGAGACTTATATAATAAATACAGCAGATATAATGATTTAAGTATATTCAATGATAAAGAAGTTGTTAATATAAAGACATTACCTTATTTGCAGATTAGGTTTAGTAAGTTCAGTGTAAGACTTGATGTTGACATCTTATCTCATGCAAATAGCTGGGTAACCGATATGAGGTTACATGAGCTTATGAGCAGTATAAAGATTGTGGAGTCACTTTATAATAAATCTGCTGAACCATATGTAAAATCATGCAGGCAAGGTGATTTTATAGTAGGAATGTGGGAAAATTATGGTAGTGAAGATAAGAATTTATCAGTACTAAGAAAGAACATAAAGAGTGCTGAACTTAATAACATTACTGATGATGAATTAAGCAATTTATATTATGCAGTTAAGCATGCAGATGGAAGTTACACTCTATTTTTAAAGGATAGAATACTAGATTTAAAGTAAGATAATATGAAAAAGAGAAGATATAGTGCAGTAGGTGTTTTGGCTAGTTTAGCATTAACAGTAGCATATACAGTGTATGGTGAGGTTAAGCTGGCTGATGTTTCAGGTGTAGTTGAGTCAATACATAGAAGTGAATATAACTCTTCTAATATAATAAAAAATATGCTTAAGTTAAAAGAGTCAGAAGGCTCAGATAACTATAAAGTGCAGGATGAAGATATAGATAGTTTGAGTTTAAATAAGGACTTCAATAGAATTAAGACTAAAGTTCTTAATACCTGGGTGGATAAAGACGAGCAGCTTAATATAAATGGTGTAACATATATAATGTTACAACAGTCAAACTATTATAACATAGATACCTTAAGAAATGTTAAATACACAGTGTATTATGGTGATAAAGTAATAGACGAAGATGCTGATTATAATATCATATATTCTAAAGAGGGATATAACAATACTCAAATAGTAATAATTGCTATACAGGGAGAATATAATCATGACCTCAAGTTGCAGATAAGTAAGGGCATAAGTAATAAAACTGAGTTTATAGATGTCGTAAATACAGATAGCCTTAGTGGAAATGCTTATAGAATTATAGAGGTTGGTGAAGATAGGCTTGTAGGAATTAAAGTATCTGATGATAAGTTTAAGGATAGTATTGAATTGACATATAATCCTAGACTTGAAGAAGAAAGTATTGAAGATGAGAGTATTGAAGGTGCAGGTGAAAGCATTGAGGAGACACAGGAAAGTATTGAAGAGACACCTGAAGAAACCATTGAAGAACTAACTGAGATAGAAGAAACATCAGAAGAAAGCCTTGAGGATGAGTCTGAAGGAGCACTTGAGGAAGAGACTGAGTTTGATGATGAGGAAGAGACTCTTGAAGATGAAGAAGATTCAGATAATGAAGAAAATTTAACTGAGTCTGAAGAGATACATGACACTAATGATGAGCTATATACAGTAAATTATAATTACAGTATCTATGGTAAGAAAGATGTACTTGATAAGATTATAGCTGGTGATGTTAGTATGACAGATATAAAATCTGGAGAGGAGTTTATAGATTATAATAATCTTCAGAGTAAATGGGATGAATACAACTTATCAAATGCATATTCAGATGTTTTAAATGTTAAACTCAATATAAATATAAAAATGACAAAGAGTGCTATTGAGGGATACATAAAAGATAATGAATATACAAGTATGAATAAAAATCAGACTATAGTTGAGTTCAAGAACTATATAGCTAGGATTTTTAGGTTTAATATAGAAAAAGATGATTCAGTTGTTACATTTGAAATGTAACAAGTTTTATATCAGTAATATATAGTTTTGACATATAAATATTAAAGTGTATAAATTAAAAATAAATTTGGAGGATTCAGATTATGCAGAGATTTTTTGAAGTAGCTTATAAGAAGAAGGACAATGACTTTGTAAAGGATGAAAAAGGCAATAAGGTAAAATGGGAAAATGCTAAGATTCCTGAGTATAGCACTAAGTATGCAGCTGGAGCTGATTTCTTCTGTGCTGAGGAAGTTAAAATACCTTCTATTTGGACAGAAATGTTTAAGAACATTTTTGCAAATGGTAAGGAGCCAGTACAGGTTAAGCCTACTATGGTTCATACAGGTATCAAGGCAAAGATGCAGGAAGATGAGGTTCTTTATATTATGAACCGTTCAGGTGGACCAAAGAAGGGTCTTGTTCTTGCAAACAGTATTGGTGTTATTGATGCAGACTATTATGGTTGTGATGCAACAGATGGTGAGATTATGTTTGGATTTTATAACTTCCTTCCATTTGAAATTACAATCAAGGTAGGAGATAAGATTGGACAGGGAGTGTTCCATAAGTTCCTTAGAGCAGAGAATGATGGTGCAGTTAAGGATGTAGAGCGTACAGGTGGGTTTAATAGTACAGGAAATAAGTAAGAAAAGCATAAGGTGTAAATATGAAGCAATATATAAAATTTTTTGATGTACGTAGTTTTGAGCAGTGTTTAAATGGATATATAGAACAGAACAGTGTCAAAGTTGTTAGTATTACACCTTTACTTGATGGAAGTCATTGTGTAAATACTAATACAAAAGGTTTTTATGTTTTGTTTGAAAAGTTGTAAGCAGTGCAGTAAGTAAATAAGACAGTGCATCTTAAAGCAAAGTAAAACAGTATAAAATAAAGGTTTATCATATAGAGATATGTGATAAACCTTATAAATATAGGGGAGGCATAAAGCTTATGGTAGCAACAGATGATTTAGATAAGGGTTACCTAGATTATTTATTTGGATTAGCTAAAGAATATGAAGATGATACAGATGACTATGAACTGTACTTGGATAAAATGGCTGCTGAATATGAGGATGAGAGACAGTATAGAATTGGGTTGAACTATAAATGAAATTAAAAGAGTTTATAGGTTTAAAGAGAACATTTGATGGAAGAGTAGCTTTAGAGTTAAAGATAATAGATATCAAACTTGATACTGGAATCAAAGATTATGTTTATAAAGGCATAAATATGTATGCTTCAACAGCAACATTGTTTGGTAATCATTATTTTACAAAAGAGTCATCTGCATATATACGTTCTTTCAAAGATATTATGTGTGACAATACAATTCATAACAGGTATCTAAATAAAAGTAAAGTAGCATTTGAAAAGTTGCATAGTAGCAGACCAAAAACTAGTGAGATAACGTGTTTAAGTGTAAATAGTGCAGATATGATAGTTGATGTGCTAGGTGAGATAGATATGAGTATATCTGATGATATTTCATTTATATGGAACGAAGTAAATAAGAGATTACTATGCATATGTTATTACAGTGATTTATCTGTAGATAATAAGCAAATTATAGATGATTTGATATTAGACTGTTATGAGAGAGTGATTTAAGTATTGAGGGATTGAATATGGTAGTTCAGGAGTATATAAAGGAAAACTTTAATGGTAAAAAGTTAGAGCTTTGTATGTATGATAAAGACAAAGAAGAAGAGGTTGGCATACTTAAACTAAGAAAGAACATATACAAGCTTATAGGGTACTGTAAAACAGATAAAGTGAAGTTTATTGAATTTAAAGATGACCTTATTATGATTGAAGCTAACATAGGGTGTGGAGTGCATGCTACTATTGAAAATGTTAAGAGATGCATAGAAGATGAAGAGAAAGAAATAAGTAAGAGTAAGATTAATAGGAACAAAGTTAATGTAGCAGTTCATGTAGCAGTTAATCTGTTATATCTAGTGATTGCAACTGTTGTTATTATATGTAATTCTGATAAAATTGGTGTATATTCGATTATTAAAATAAATGCTGTGCTAAACTTCATTTTTGTGTCTTGTGTATTCGTAACAAGAAATCTGTGTAATACATATAGAAATTGGAAAAGGGCAGGAGAAGTATTAGCACAGCTGTAAATAAAATATTAGGGTTTATTGAGTAGTATAGGCATATAATCTATGCTACTTTTTATTTTAGATAAAAATAATTTAAAAAGTATTGAAATATTAAAGTTAATGTGATATAATATACAAAGATAGTATAAATATTATATACATAGTGTATGGTGATAATATGACTCTTAGAGAGCTAGTTGATATAAAAGAAACATTTGAGACACTTAATGGATTAAATTTAATAATAAATGAGATTAATACTAATTATAACGAATTTGAGGTATATTATTGTATTACATATAAATTTATGAGAAACATTGGTATAGAATTTGATGTTTCTGCAAGGACAAGCACTCTTAAATGGTTATATAATAATTGCAAGATTGTAAATAAGAATCCTATTAAGCATATAAAACAAAAACATGATTATTCACTGAGATCAGTAAGAAAAGATGCTATTCTAAATATAATAGGAGATGTAGATATTAATAAAGATAAGGGATATGTAGTATTTTGGGATAATGCCACTAAGGATTTAATATGTGTAGTAAACTATCAATTAATGAGCCCAGATAAACAGAAGATTATAGATGGTCTTGTAAACAAATACTATACAAGGATGCTTGAGACATATAATAAGGAGATAGAGAAGCTAAGTGGGTTGAGTAGAGAATCAATTCAAGCTATTGTGCTCGAGTGGGTGAGGCGAGGCTTAATGATGGCAAGAGATTAAATAGGTAAGTGGGTAGCAGTATGACAATTAAAGAGCTTGTTGACATGAAAAGGACATTTGAAGGCTGTCGTAGTTTAAAGTTTATAGTAACTGGGATTATTGCAGATTATGATGCATTTGAAGAATATTATTATGCTACATATAACTGTAATTTAAGGTTTGATATGGACTTTCATATTCATGCACATGATACAGGCATTATTGACTGCATATACTGTTGGTGTAAGCCTGTGAATAAGAATAGTATTAAGTATGACAGTTCAGATGAAGGTTATGAACTGAGGTCACTAAACATGGATGCTATTATAAATGTAGTAGGTGATGTAGATATTGATAAACATGGGGAATATGAAGTATTCTGGGATGACAAATTTAAGGACTTATTCATTATAGTGAAATATCAATCAATGAGTTCAGATAAACAGAAGATTATAGATGAACTTGTAAATAAATACTATACAAAAATGGTTGAGACATTCAATAAGGGAAAAGATAAATTTGTTAATTTAAGAAAGGTGTTAGGCTATTAGGGATATAAGATAGAAAGGTTTAAAGCATATACATTAAGTATATGCTATTTTTATTTTATAGAAAATAATTTTAAAAAGTATTGATTTATTGATAAAAATGTATTATAATATATAAAAATGAAGTGATGGAGTATTGTAAGTAGGAATGTGTTATGACAGTAAAAGAATTTATTGACACTAAAACTACATTTGAAACATTTAAAGGTGTTAAGCTAATCATAGCAGGTGTTAAGATAGAGCTTCCTAGCTTGCATATGTTGAAAAATTATCTGTTTAAGATAAATATGCTAAGTTAAATATGAAGGGGATTTATAGGTGATAGTATGACATTTAAAGAATTAGTTGATATGAAAAAGACATTTGAGAATGTTAATAAGGTTAGACTTATAATATCTGAAGTTAATACAGAGTATGCTGACTTTGATAGAGTATTTTATAAATTACTTTATAGTGGGGTTGACAATAAAAGTTTTAAATTAGGGTTTAATATTGAGACTACGATGTATGATTATAAAGACATTGTTGATGATTCATATTCTAATTATAAGGTTGTAAACAAGGATAGTATTAAGTATGACAGTTCAGGTTATGGTTATATGCTAATGTCAACTGACTTAGATACTATTATGAATATAATAGGTGATGTAGATATTAATAAGAATAACGAGTATGCAGTGTTTTGGAATGAGCAAGGTGTTTTAAGGTGTATAGTAAATTATAATCTAATGAGCATGAATAAGCAGAAGGTTGTAGATGACCTCATTTATAAGTATTATACAAAAATGAATGAGATATACATTAAAGAACATAATGATAAAGCAAAAGTAGATTTTACAAGCCCAGAATTTCTGCTTGATTTTATGTTTGGTTCTATGATAGAAATGATAGTTTTGGTTATGCTTAAACTTCTAAACATGCATAATATGTTGGAGCTGATTATAATAGGATTAAGTTTAATTATATTTATAGTTGCAATGGTATATAGTGCATTCAAGAATAGACTGTCATATAACATAGATTATGGATTTGAGGTCTTTCAAGCAACAATGCATCCAGAAAAAAGAAAAAAGAAAATAAGAAAGAGATAAGATAAGCTTGAAAATCTTAGTAACTATGTTGATAAATTAAGAAGCATAGCAGATAATGGTGGGGATATGTTTAATAGGGCTAAATTGAACAATCTGAATGACTACTTTAATAAATTAAGTAGCAGAGAGAATAATGGTGTATACTTCTATAGAATAAATGGGTATTCAACTGACATAGATAAGTTTATAGTGGAATATTATAAGACTGCTCTGAATAATGGAGTTATCCTTAGTAAAATACAGAATCCTGATGAAAAGAACTTAGAATACTATAATGAAGTTATGGGCAGTAACTTCATATTAGACTTGAAATTTATAAAGGATAGTCTAAATAAGTGGCTACCTAGATTAAATAATAGTCAGGCTGATAGTGTAGCTGAAGCTATGTATAATGTTCTTGAAGATTTAAAGAAGAACGGAAAGACAGATAGTATAATTAAGAACACATATATTAAGTTTATGTGCTGGTTATACTATAAGTTTGAAAGAATAGTAAATCAGTTAGGAAATGAAAATATACCTAAGATACTATATTTTGGCAGTAATATAAGTAGGCATGAATTATTGCTTTTGTCAGTATTAAATAAAGCAGGCTGTGATATAGTCCTAGTTCAAATGCAGGGTGACCTAGAGTATAGTAAGTTAGACAGTGACAATAGCATATCAGACAAGTTAGATATAGAGGGGTTGCAGGAATTTCCTGATGGGTATTCATTAGATAAAATAAAGCATGACGTTCAGGCAGATGCTGAGACAGATAGACTATATTATAGCTTGTGTTTAAGCAATGGACGAGAAATGAATGGTACTTCTTGGAACAAAAAGATTATAAAGTGTAGCACTAATGATTGGATAGATGACAATAAGATTGATTTTGATAAAGCATTGAGTCTTATACAGACAACTGGTAAGGTTAGACATGCTAATTTGAATGAGGATACATTCTATAACTGTTTCTTTAGAGTCATTGGTACTGAAGATAAGATGCTTTATGAGGAAAAACTATTTAAGTTCCAGAGTGAGTTAAAAGCAAATAAACGTAATTTAGTCATTGTAAATAAAGAGATTGGCAAGCCAACTGTTGATGAAGTGTCTAAGGTGAACAGAACAAATTATAAAGATATCAATAGTTTAATAGCTGGGCTTGCAGGAAATATAAGGTATTTAGGAAATGATGATATACATAGGATTATGATTAAGTCATTTGTAGATACCATGATTGAGGCTGGTAAAATAGAAGATAACATAAATAGATTGACAAATAAGGCAGTATATTTGATTTGTTGGTTGAACAGATATAAAGATAAGCTGTTTAAGGGTTGGATGTACGGAGATACAGCTTGTTTTGTTTATCTAGGTGGCTGTAAGGATTGCAGTGAGTCACTATTTATTAAATTTCTATCTAAGTTACCTGTGGATATACTTATTTTATGTCCTAGTCAATTACATAAGTGTGTTTTAAAGGATGATGCATTGTATGAGATAATTGGAACAGATTATTTAGATATGGAGGTCTTTCCTGAGGAAAATACTAGCATCAGAACATTAGCTTATAATGCTGAAAGAGAGTTGGATACACTGTTATATACAGATTCTGGTATTTACAGAGATAAGCAGTTCAGAAAAATAAATACAATTAATCTTAAAACTATGTATGAGGAAATTGCTACTCTTTGGAAAAACTGCTTGCAGTATAGAACAGGATTTAATGTGACAGGTGATACAGCTAATTTACCTGTTATATTTGCTAAGGTATCTGGTGTAAAAAATGGAGATATAGATAGGTATTGGTTTGAGATAAGCAGGCTGATTACACCTGATACATTACTTATAACAAGTGCTCCTTACATAAAGACAAATACATTTTGTTGGAACAATAGCGTTGAGTGTTATAAGCGTGGAAAGCTTGATAGAGACAGAATAAAATCTAACTATGCATATGCATATAACATACTTAGAGATGATATTCAGAACTTGATTTTAGATAAGCTACAGCTTATGTTAGATAAATCTCTAATAAAAGGTATGGGTCAGAATGGAACAGAATATTTAGTAATTGCTGAAATTTTAAGTCTTCCAAAAGAAGTAGTAAGGCTTATACAGAAGTTTGATTTTACAAAGGTAAATCCTAAGGTTATATATGTGCATACAGGTGATGGCATAGTGTCTATAGAAGATGCAATAATGTTAACTTTCTTGAATTTAATTGGGTTTGATATAATTTTGTTTACACCTACTGGATATAACATGCTTGGAACATATATTAATGACTGTAATATAGTAGAATATCAAATTGGTGATTATTTTTATGACTTGCAAGTTCCAGATTTGCATAATTATAATTTATCTTCACCATTGCAACAAATAAAGAAGTTTTTTATTAAGAGAGGGATTAAATAATGGGTATTAAGTTTAAATCAGAAGAAAAGGCAGAAACACCAGTAGCAACTGCTCCTGTAGCAGAGGTAAAAGATGAGATTACTGAGGTAGAACAGTATGACATTGTAGCAGATAGAGAGAAGATGAATGCAGAGCTTGCAAACTCTGAGGAAGTTGATGCTCTCGTAAGTACCATTGAGGTTGATAATCTTGAGAGTATTGTAAACTTTGGAGCTGATGTAGCTAGTGAAATTTCAAAGGCTTCAGATGTTGTGCTTAATAGTATGGATATGACTCAGCTTGACGGTACAGGTGAGCTTATGAAGGCTCTTGCTGACATCATGGAGAAGTTTGATGTTAAGGAAGTTGAAAATGAGCCTAACTTACTTCAAAAGCTTTTTACAAATATGGAAAAGCAGATTGAGAAGATTATGCATAAGTACAATACAATGGGTAATGAGATTGACAGAATATATGTTCAGCTTAAGCAGTATGAGAGTGAGATTAAGCAGTCAAATAAAAATCTTGCACTTATGTTTGATACTAATGTAAATTACTATCATGACCTTGTTAAGTACATTCTTGCAGGTGAGCAGGCATGTAAGGAAATTAAAGATTATCTTGAGCAGAAGCAGAAGGAGTTTGATAAGACTGGAGATACATCACTTCAGTTTGAGATTAATAATCTGAATCAGGCTCTTAGCATGATGGAGCAGAGAACTTATGACCTCAGAACAGCTGAGAATGTAGCAATGCAGTCTATTCCTATGATTAAGACAATGGAGTTTAGTAACTATAATCTTGTAAGAAAGATTAATTCTGCATTTATAATTACACTGCCAGTATTTAAGCAGGCATTAGCTCAGGCTATTTTACTTAAGAGGCAGAAGATACAGGCTGAGTCATTGAGTGCTCTTGATAAGAAAACTAATGAGATGCTTGTTAAGAATGCTCAGAACAATATGGAAGTAACTAAGCAGGCAGCTAGACTTGCATCTGGTAGCACAATTAAGATTGATACTCTTGAAAAGACATGGCAGACAATCACTAGTGGTATTGCTGAGACAAAGCAGATTGAGGAAGAGGCTCGTAATCAGAGAAATAGTGATAAAGTTAGACTTGAAGCACTCAAGAATGAATTTATGGCTACTTATAATAAAAAGTGAGTAGGATTTACATGCTCAATTTAGTAGATTGGGCATGTAAATATTATAAGGTATAATTAAAATTTTAAATAAATGTTTATTTTGGAGGTATATTATGTCAGTAAAGTTGTCAAAAGGACAGAAGGTTAGCCTTTCTAAGGAAAATCCTAATCTGTATAAAATCACTGTAGGTCTTGGTTGGGATGTAAATGAATATGATTCAGGCTATAACTTTGACCTTGACGCTGCAGCTTTTCTTTTAGGTAGCAGAGGAACATGTCCTACTGAAGATGATTTTGTTTTCTATAATAATCTTAAGCATAAGAGTGGTTCTGTAGAGCACCTTGGTGATAATCTTACAGGTGCAGGAGAGGGTGATGATGAGCAGATTAAAGTTGACCTTTCAGCAGTTCCTGATGAAATTGAGAGGATTGCATTTACAGTAACAATTTTTGATGCAACAAAGAGAAATCAGAACTTTGGTCAGGTATCAAATGCCTATATTCATATCATTGATGATGTTACTGGAAATGAGATTATCAGATATGATTTGGGAGAGGACTTCAGTATTGAGACAGCTGTAGTTGTAGGAGAGCTTTACAGAAATAATGGAGAATGGAAGTTCAATGCTATAGGCAGTGGTTTCCAGGGTGGTCTTGCAGCATTGTGTGCTCATTTTGGTATTGATGCTGAGTAAAATATAGGAGGTAGTTTTAAATGGGTATTTGTTTAACTAAAGGGCAGAAGGTAAGTCTTACAAAGGATAATCCAGGTCTTAAGAATGTTATAGTAGGGCTTGGCTGGGATGCAAATGTGTTTGATACAGGTGATGCTTTTGACCTTGATGCATCAGTATTTCTTCTTGGTGAAGATGGTAAGGTTACAAGTACAGATGATTTTGTATTTTATGGAAATAAGGTACATAAGTCTGGTTCAGTAGAGCATCTTGGAGATAACAGAACTGGTGATGGTGAAGGTGATGATGAACAGATTAAGGTAGACCTTTCTAAGGTTCCTGAGAACATTAAGAAGATTGTTTTCACTGTTACAATCTATGATTATGAGACTAGAAAGCAGAACTTCGGACAGGTTGAAAATGCTTATGTAAGAATCATTGATGAAAATACAGGAACAGAGCTTGTAAGATATGACCTTTGTGAAGATTTTAGCATTGAGTCAGCTGTAGTATTTGGTGAGTTGTATAGAAACAATGGTGAGTGGAAGTTTAATGCTATTGGTTCTGGATATCAGGGTGGACTTGCAGCTCTTTGTAACAACTACAACGTAGATGTTGATTAAATGAAAAGTATAAAAATGGATTGTTCACAAATAAATGTGAGCAGTCCATTTAAAATTAAATAGGAGATTCAATATGAGTGTAAGTTTAAAGAAGGGTGAAAGAATTAGTCTCAGTAAGGAAAGTAAAGGACTTTCAAATATTACAGTAGGTCTTGGATGGCATGAGAATGATGCAAAGGGTGGAAATGGAGGATTCTTTGGTAAGCTTTTTGGTAGTTCATCAAGTTCAGGAAGCTCTTATGACTTTGACTGTGATGCTTCAGCATTGTTACTTGAGGATGGAAAGTTTGTAAATACAAGGGATTTGGTCTATTTCGGAAATTTGAGACATATATCTGGAGCAGTAAATCATTCCGGTGATAATCTTACTGGTGGCGGTGATAGTGCTAATGACAGTGAACAGATTAAGATTGAACTTGATAAGGTTCCTAATCAGTTTGATAAGATTGTCATTGTAGCTAATATCTATCAGGCTAAATCAAGGAAACAGCATTTCGGAATGATAAAGAATGCTTTTATCAGAATTGTTGATGAAAAGACAGGAACTGAGATGTGCAGATATGACCTTACAGATGATTATTCTGGTAAGACAACAATCATCTTTGGTGAGATTTACAGAGATGCAGGCGAATGGAAGTTCAATGCTATTGGTAATGGCACTACAGATGGTAATTTAACTGAGATTACAAATAGGTTTAGATAAGCATACAGATATAATGGAGAATATGGATAAGATGGAGAAGTTGGATAAAGACATTCTGATTAGAGGACTGACAGATGCTGAAGTAGAAGAGAGCAAGTCAAAGTTCGGTGTGAATGAGTTAGCTAAGAAAGAGACAGAGTCATTATGGCAGATGTTCTTAGGAGCATTTGATGATATCTGGATTAAAGTACTTTGTGGTGCTTTGATTTTAAAGATTGTTCTTGCAGTAGTAGGTATGTACATTCCTGAAATGTCAGGTGGAAGTGATGCTATTGAGATTATCAGTATTGTAATGGCGATTGCATTGGCAACTGGATTTAGTACATTATCTGAGTATAGAAATACTTCAAGGAGTGAGGCTCTGCAGGAAGAGTACAATAAGACATATGCCAAGGTAATGAGAAACGGAAAGCTTGTAAATATTCTTACAAGCGAAATTGTTAAGGGTGATGTAATTCTTGTACAGGCAGGTGATAAGGTTCCAGTTGATGGTTTAATGTTTGATGGAACTGTAAAGGTATCACAGGCAGCTCTTAATGGTGAGTCAAGAGATGAAACTAAGACAGCTACTGATAGTATGGAAGAGGCAGAGTCAACAGATTATTCATCTAAGAGTAAAATCTTTATGGGTTCTGTAGTAACATCTGGTGAGGGTTACATGGTAGCTACAGTAATTGGAGATGCATCAGAACTTGGTAAGATTAACAAAGCTCTTACAGATAATACTGAAGAGGAAAGAAAAGATACAAGTAGTTTAAAGCTTGAGGTTGTAGCAGCTGGCATTGGTAAACTTGGTGTATCTGCGGCTGTAATAGCTGGTGTACTTCATGTAGGTCTTACACTAATGAGGGCTAATGAAGAGGCTTCACTAGTAACAATTCTACTTCTTGTAGCTGAAGCTGTAATGCTTATGGCAAGTATAGTAATCATGGCTGTACCTGAGGGTCTTCCAATGATGAATAGCTTGGTTCAGAGTATGAATACAGAGAGCATGTATAAGAAAAATATTCTTGTAAGTCATAAGGCAGCATTCTCTGATTCAGCTTATATGAACGTATTGTTTAGTGATAAGACAGGAACAATTACTCAGGGTAATCTTTCACTTGTTGAATTTATTACAGGTGATGGTGAAATTGTACCAAGTATTACAGATAGAGAGTTTATTGAAGCCATTACATTAAATAACCTGGCTAAGATTTCATCAGAGGGTAAGGCTATTGGTTCAAATAACATGGACAGAGCTCTTCTGACATATGCAATTAATAATGGTTATAATGACAGCAAGAATGACCCTTCTAAGGTTGAAGAGATTAGTGGTTTTGACTCAGAAAAGAAGTGTGCTACAGTTAAACTTAAGAACGGAGTCATCTATTGGAAGGGTGCTACAGAGAATATCATTGATAAGGTTACTCATTATGTAGTATCTGACAGTGAGATAAAAGAGTTAACTGCTGAAGATAAGGAAAAGATTAAAGAAGTAATGCTTGCTCAGGCAAAGAGAACAATGAAACTTCTTAGTGTAGCTAAGATTGATGGTGATAAGACAATTTTATTTGCAATTCTTTGTTTGAGAGATAACGTAAGAACAGATGCTGTTGAAACAGTACAGATTCTTAATAAGGCTGGTATTCAGGTAGTAATGGTAACTGGTGATGCAGAGGAAACAGCAGTAGCTATTGCAAAGGAAGCTGGTATTTATAATGAAGAGCATGGTGATGTAGTTCTTACTCATGAAAAGCTTGAGGGTATGACAGATGATGAACTTAAGGAAGTTCTTCCTAAGCTTAGAGTAGTAAGTAGAGCTAAGCCTCTTGATAAGAGGAGACTTGTAACATTGTCACAGCAGACAGATAATGTTTGTGGTATGACAGGTGATGGTGTAAATGATGCTCCTGCATTAAAGCAAGCAGATATTGGTTTTGCAATGGGTGATGGAACAGCAGTAGCTCAGGAAGCAGGAGATGTAGTTATTCTGAATAACAGTCTAACATCTATTAAGGACTGTGTTCTTAATAGTAGAACAATGGCTAAGAGTGTTGGAAAGTTCCTTATTTTCCAGTTGACAGTTAATATCAGTACATTGCTGATTAACATAATTGCTCCAATTCTTGGTTGGACAGAGCCATTCAGTATTGTTCAGATTCTTTGGATTAATCTTATTATGGATACGCTCGCAGCTATGGCGTTTGGTGGTGAGCCTATTCTTGATAGATATATGAATGAGAAGCCTGTAAAGAGAACTGATAATATTCTTACAAAGTATATTAAATCAGCTATTGGATTAAGTGCTGTATTCATTACATTTGGTAGTGTTCTAATTCTTGAGAATGTAGCAGGTGTTACAAGTTATGTAACTCCAGAAGGATGTTCTGACCCAGAGTTATATAAGAAAACATTTATGTTTGCATTCTTCATTTATAGTATAATCTTCAATAGTTTAAATACAAGGTCTGAAACGATTAATGTATTTGAACATATTAATGAGAATAAGAGATTCATCTCAGTTATGAGTAGCATCTTTATTCTTCAGACAATTATCATTGAAATAGGTGGTAAGGTATTTAGCACAACCACACTAGATATTAAAGCTTTACTTGTTTCAATGGCATTAGCATTCTGCATCATTCCTGTGGATATGGTACGAAAGCTAATTACAAAGTAATATATACTTTGTAGAGGATATAGGAAACTATATCCTCTTTTTTATTGTAAAAATATTTAAAATAAGTATTGAAATTTATATGAAATTGTGTTATTATAAATATAATTGATAAGGTTAGATTGTACTAGGAGATAAGTTATGGAAAGGTCAGAAGTAGTAAATAAAATCATTGAGAATAGTATTGCATACTTAAATGAGTACTTAAGTGAGATTAATGTGCATACACTTACACATGGTTGGACAGATAGAGAGAAAGCATACGTTGTAGCTATTATATATGGTATTATAAGATACTTTGAAGATGATGCAGGATTAAGACAGGTGGATGCAAAGAGTGGAAAGTATATACTTGATGATGTAAGTATACTATTACTTAGTGAGAGCAGGACTTCCTTAGGTGAGAGAATTTTACATAGGGTAATAGATAGTATGCATTTAGAGTCAGTATTTTTACTTTCAAGTTGGATGAATGATAGGTTTATTAGAGACAATATAATTGGAACATTTGAACTTTGTGCATTTGAGAAGAAGCATGAGGGTGAGTGTATGAAGCTTGAGAGTGCTTAAGATTGAGAGTGATTTGATATGAACAGTAATTGTATCAGTAAAGATTTGGAGGATAGGCAATGGACAATAAAGAAGCATACATTGAACTTCATAAGTTCTATGAAGCTATATTTAAGAGTAACATTAAAAATGTTATTAAAGATGCAGATAAGCTTGATGAAGCTTTTAAGGTTGCTTTTGATTACTTAACTGTAAAGAAACCAAGCTGTTTAAATGATGATGAAATAGAGACATTTCAGTCATATATTGACGATGATGACATGCAAACTGCTTTTGGAAACAGTGACTGGTGTGAAATATATAGTAAGATTACTAATGGTACTTTTACTGGCAAGGCTATAAGACTTAAAGAACATTGGGATGAAGATGGTGGTGAATATTAAGAATGGTTTTATGAATAAGTTAATACAACAAGCAAAAGAAAAATATCCAGTAAGTATATGCTATAAGGGCAGATTGACAGTAGAAGAATTAAATGAACTTGAAAAATATTGTGATGTGCATGCTTTTTCAGTATATATGAATGGTACTGTAGTATATAGTATAAGATACAGAAAGGAACAAATATGACAAGTTTAATTGGAAGTAGATTCTTAGTTGATATAGATGATGAAGATAATGTAGTTGTCAAGTGTAGAACTAATAAGGGTTTTGAAGATGAAACAGAGAGTATTTTAAAGGGTGGAGCAGAGGCAGAAGAACTTCTTTATGACCTTATATATGCAGTTCAACGACTAGTAAAAGAAAGAGATGAGCTGAAAGGCAAGATTGAAAACAATGAGAAAGTATAAGTTACAAGAAAGGTAAATTATATGGCTGAGAATAAATCAATACGTACAAATGGTGAAGTTATAATGCTACTTGCAAATGAATACTATCTTGAGACAAGTAATTGTGGAGAAACAGTTAAGATTCAGTTAGGAGATAATGTAGCAGAGATTGATGGTAAGTGGTTTAATCAGCCATGTGATGTATCAAGTCTGGCAAAACCTTATCTTATGAAGCTAAAAGCTAAGATGGAAGAAAGAGACAATGATAAGAGTGAAATAGCTAGTAATAGTATTTATGCAGGCTATCACTTAGCAGTAGAGCATATGATTGAAGAGATTAATACTATGATTGGTGAGAAGTAAAATAAAGGGAAAGATATGTTTAATCTAGTAGAAAGTGGAAAGTTACTTAAAAAGTTGATTAAAGAGTCAAAGTATTCCATGAGAGAAATCTGTAAGATGCTTAATATAAGTAGAACAGCTATGTATGCTTGGTTCAGAGGTGAGTCACTGCCATCACTTGATAACTTATTCTTTTTAGCTGAGATACTTGATAAGAGACCAGATGAACTAATAGTTTATGAGAGTATTTTAGACAGAGTAGCATAATTAAAGTTAAGGGCTATTATATAATTAAATATAATAGTTCTTTTTTATTTGAATAAAAGTTTTAAATTAGTATTGAAATTTTAGATAAATTGTGATAAAATAATAGAAGTTGAAATAATTGAGATACAAGTTATTAAAGGTGAAGGTAATGACTATACAAGAGAGAATAGACATTGATAGAACTTTTGGTACATTAGGTGGTAATGTAAGTAACATTGTAATAACAGATTTACAGGGAACTAAGTTTTGTGAGTCTTTAAGAATGCTAGAAAGCTATAATGATTTTATATTATATCAACGGTATCAAGGTACAGATAGGTTTCAGTTTGTAGATAGTAGTCGTTATAGTTTTCCTAGAAATATAAGTGTGGTTGAATCTGTTAAAATATATATTGATAACAATGAATACAATAAATTTATGAGTATACCATATACAGATGATGTGGAGATTTCACAGTTTGGATATGGAATTATGATAGAGATTAAATATTATGCTTTAAATAAGCATACTAGACATTATATAAATCAATATATTATAAAAAGATTCATTAGTTTTAAGAAATGGTGTCATTCAGATTTAGCTGGGGCAGTATATAAAGTATTAGATACCAGTCTAAATGTGAATGATTACATCATGGATACTTCACATGATAGATACATGGAATATATGGAATTATTTAAGTGATGATGAAGGAGTAAAAAATGACAATTGAACTATTTTTAATTTGGATTTTTGTTGAGGTAGCTTGTATTACTGGCATTAGTTATTGCATATTTGAGTTTGTACTAATGAGACTTCCATTTAAGATAGTTAGCATAACTAAGTATGATAAGGATACTTATATAATAAAAGTTAGTAGACTCTGGTTGAAATATGAATATATAACCGGTAGAGAAATGGAAGTTAATGATTTCGATAGAAACATTAATTTTAAAATAGTTATACAGGAAGAGAAAAAGAATGAGCAGTAAAGGGTGAATTTTGAGATTTAAAACGGAGAAGAAAATAAATGATTTGGTTGACCAGTGATTTACATTATAATCACAATAGAGATTTTATATACAAGCCTAGAGGTTTTAATAGTGTTGGTGAAATGAATAAAGCTATATTAAAGACTTGGGATGGGCAGGTTAAAGATAATGATACGGTTTATGTACTTGGTGATTTAGCTCTGAATTTAAAGGAAGAAGAACTTAAGAAGTTTGTAGATGGTCTTAAGGGTGAAATTCATATTATTCTGGGTAATCATGATACTATAAACAGGGAGGCAGTATATAAAACTTGTAAGAACGTAGTAGAAGTAGTCTATGCTAAAGTAATTAAGTATGACAAGATAGTATTTTATTTGAGTCATTATCCAACTTTAGTAAGTAATTTAAGAGACCAGCCTAGGTATTGTTTATGCGGACATACACATACTAAGAATCCTTTAGAGCATTGGGATTTAGGGAATATAATTCATGTAGAATTAGATTCTTGGAACAATGCATTGGTTAGTATTGATGATGTAATTAAATTAATTGAAGAAAATTCAGATTTGTAATGAGTAGCATATGTAAATAAGATGATAAGCTTTATAAAAGCATATATCATATAAATAAATTTAAAGGAGTAATAAATTATGAAAGCAAAGAACATTGGAGCAGTAGTTTTAACAGCAGCATTTATGGTAGCAGGTAGCATGATGAGTTTTGCAGATACAAATGGAGCAGAACTTATCAACAACTATAAGGCTAAGGTTGCCGGAGCACAGTCAGTAACTTGGAATCAGCAGGACAATATGTATGAGACACATACTAGTAATTATGATGGCACAAGTACATATAAGAATGAAGCATTTTCAACTGTGTTGTTTAACAATGGTTGCAGATATACTCAGACAACAGGTCAGACTGGTTCAGATGTTTATGGTTATAATCAGTACAGTGTTGTAAACTATAAGCAGAAGGTTGGAGATAACATACATAATGTAGAAATGAATAACGGTGTTGTAGGTAATGTATCAGATTATCAGGATGCATTAATGAATCTGAATACACTTGATGCCGTACTTAATGTACATGGAGATGAAGTACTTACAACAGCAGTTGATGGAACTGGTAATCCTGAGTATGTGGTTTATGGTCATGTAACTAAGGATGAGTTTAGCAAGAGCGAACTTGCACTTAATCTTGAAGAGTTAATGTATACAGCAGTTTCAGATATTGGTGATTCAGTTTGGGTAAATCCAACTTATGAAGCACACTTTGATGCAGCTACAGGTGACCTCAAGTCAATTACAGTTGATGCTTCACCAGCTTATACATACAAGGAGCAGTCAACTGCTACAGCAACTGGTGGTACAGATATAGTTGATTATGTACAGTTGTCAACATTCAATAACATAAAGTTTAATGAAGGTACCGTTGTAATGCCAGCTTAAGTTAATAGCAGGGAGATATAGTAGATATGCGAAAGATTATTAAATCAGTAGCAGTATTAACATTAATGACATCTGTAGTAGCTTGTGGTAAAGCTACTACAGATGCAGGAATAGCTAAAGATAAGGGAATAGCTGAGGTAAACACTGAAGTATCATCAGATGATAAAAGTGAATCAGATGATAAAAATGTAGAAGCAGCTAAAGGTTCCATTGCAGAGCAGGTAACTGTTACTAAAGACTCTGATATGTATGAAGCCAGAGAGATAGATACAAAAATAACATTTGATGAGTCTGAGAAAAAGCATATACTTGATAACTTATCTGTTGATACATTTGATGATACCTTTGAAGTAGTTGATGCATTTTGGGGTAACAGCAGTATATCAGGATTAACATTAATGGTTAAGAATAAGCTTGATAGACCTGTGTATATTTGCAGTAAAACTACAGGATACACAGGAGATAAGTTCACAGGGTCACATCTGGAGTATAGTAGTCATCCTGCTATTATAGATGCTGGTGAAGTACTTCCAGTATCTATTGGAAGTTTAAGTTTGGAGTATTTTGGTAAGCCAGACACTATAAAAGTAGAATTACTCAGGGAAGTAGCAGGATTAATGTTTGATGGTCTTACATATAAACCATTAAGTGAGGAAGATTATACTTTTGAAAAAGGTGAGTTAAATAGTAAGAAATTAAAGAATGGTAAGACTAAATATAGCTGTGAAGTAAACTACAAGCTTAACGGATTATCCGATGCTGATATTGAAGGGTATATATGTGGTATTTAAAAAGAATGGAAAGCCAGTATACTCAGAGGATTCACATGTATATAAGCAGTCAGATACATTCAAGTTTAATTTTAATACTGAATATGATGTAGACGACTATGATGTATATTTCTCTTTATATTCTATATATGATGATAATGATAAAGTATCAGAGTATAATAATGAAGATTTATTAGCTCTTAAGGATAAGTTAGGTACTCTTGAGGAATGTAAAGATTACATAAGTGATGATGGTCTAATCAAGGTTAGATTGGAAAGGGCTACAGATCCAGGTTATAGTACTGATTATTTACTATCTATAGAAAATATAGGTAACATTGTAGTTGATACTGATATATTTATAAATGATGATTATATCAGTGTGGATGGGCTTAGACATGGGGATGTTGTTCACAGAGCATCAACTATACGTGAAGATGATCTTGACAGCTCTTTAAATGGATTAATGCTATTAGGTTTTAATAATAAAATAGTAGACCTTAGAAAAGTTGATGGTGATAATCAGTATAATATAGTAGATATACCTGATGAGAATAAAGAACTGGTGCAGGATGATAGTTTAGCAGATGACGAACAGGTGGTATACAAGTTTAAAGATTATAATGCAGACTACAAATATATAGTTTATTTAACTAGTGAAAAACCTGATAGTATTTATAGCACTGATTTGTGAGGATTAACAAGGAAGTTAATACGAAAAGGAGTAGTAGAAAAAGACAATGAAATTAACGATTAAGAACAAATTATTATTTTTCCTGACCTGTGCTGCAATGTCGCTATGGGCAAGTCAGGCATATGCGAAAGATGCAGGCGGATTTTCAGTATATGTATCACAGATAGAACGGCCAAGTGGTTTCGATAACTGTTATATATGTTTGGAATCATCTAATCTATCACGAATTAACGAAGGAATGTACATTCCTTCAGTGACGTATTCCGTGTTCAAACAAGATGGTACTTTTGTAAAATCGTATACATCAAGCCAGTATCAAAGTCAGGTGACGAACAGTTCAGAAGATCTGGAATATGGCGATTATTATATGGAAATCACAGACTTGCCAAGCCCGTATTATGTTCCGAAAGATTCATCAGGGAAACCTTTAAGATATGAGTTTACGGTTTCGGAAGATAATAAGGTTCCATATATATATGCGAAGGCAGGTATTAAAACAGGATTGATTAACCTTAAGGCATTGCCTCCCGATAAAAATGAATACGTGTATTTTTATAACGGCGGAAATGGAGCACGTACCACTGATAATCTTCGGGATAAATTATATTGGACAGGTTATGATTTAGGTTCACACGATTTCAGAATTATGTTTTCAAATGATATGGATCCAAACTATATAGGAGGAGTACCAGGTTCTAACGCTCCTACGCCACTGACAATTACTGTTACTGATCCTCATCCCGGCGACATATATAACAAATATCTGGATGTAGAAGCAAGTGATTGGTCCAAACTAGGTTTCAATTTAAAAGATATAAGAAAAACATATAATCCTCGTGTAAAAATAAAACATAATGATGAACAGCCGATAGGTACATTTTCATTATACAAATATGGTCGAAAAATCGCAGATTGTACACCGGAGAAGGTCTCGTGGGGTACATCAAAAATGACAGAATATTTGCTAAACTTTTCTGAAGCTGGTCTCTTGTTCAACAGAGATGATATAAGAGAAAAAAATAAATATTATATAGTTCAAAATGTACCGGAAGGTTATGATGAATACACATTCGACACAGAGAGGAAATATCTTAATATAGACGTCACACTAAATAATGACGAACTTGAGATAAAATGTGAAGATGAATTTGAAATTAATAACCCTCTAAGTGAGATAGATATAACCCTCACAAAAACAGCATGGTGGCTCAATGGCATTATAAGCAGTAATGATGAAGTTGTATTATTAAATGAGAATGGCGATGAGCTTGCAAGAACAAAGCCTGATAAAGATGGTTATTTAAAATGGAATGTGCATTTTACTAAAGATGATATTGGAGAACATACATATTCCTATAAACCAATACCGACAGAAGAAAATAACTATAACGAAAGGGAGGCAGATTGGCCTGTAAAAATAGAATTAGGTGAAGATAAGGATGGTAATCTGATAAAAAAACCTGAAACTGACGCATACGCTACAAATATGAGCGCTATAATCCCACTTAGGATAAAGGAAACGTTTCCGGCAGGAAAGTACGCACTATATCCAAAAGGAGCATCAGAATCTAGTATAAACCGAAGGATTATAGAAACTGATGAAAATGGTATATTCGATACAGGATATCTGTTTATTTCAAAATCAGTGAATCATGACAAAGGTGCAGAATATGAATTTGAGTATTGTATTAAACAGATATCTACAGAAGATGGTTCGGAACCTGATGAAGAAGAAAAAGAAATTGTTTTAAAAGTAACAATAGAGGACGTGAGAGTTAATAAAGAAATAAGCACATATAAGGGAGAATTTATAAATCTTGATAAGATAACATTCAATAATGCACCGGCATCGTATGATCTTGTATTAGAGATTCCTGTCGAGACACATAAGGCACCAACAAATAATTTTATCCTTGTAACTGATGATGGTATCGAGCTTGGTGAGTCAAATGTGAAGGATGGCAAATTAAAATTTAACATCACACTATCAAAGGATGAGCTTGGTGAGCATACTTTCTATATCTATCAGCTGGATGATGATATCGAAGGATACGAGCTAGATACATCACTACTAGAAGTGAATGTAAATATCACAAAAGAAAACACCAGAAAAAGCGGAGATGGAGCGAAAATCAATACTGCTGTAACAAATGCACCTATTGAGATAAAAAATGTAAAGCTTGAAAAGGCATCGTCATCCGAAATACCTAAAAAGAAGAACAATGCAAGTGATATAAAGGCGGATGAGAATAAGACAAATTCAAGCAATGCTGTGATTGGACTTCAAAATGAGAATGGTAAATCTTTAGAAAATGCAAACAAAGCAGCAGAGGAAGATGTATCAAAAGATAAGGATAAAGCAGCAGAGGCTGAAAAGAAAGTTCAGAAGAACGAGACATCGGATGATGACGATAATGAAGAAACATGGGATGGCGACTGGATTCTTCAGCCAGATAAGGTTCATTGGAAGTTCAGATTGTATCCATCGCCAAGCAATAAATATGTATACGACTGTGATAAAACACTTCCTGTTCACGGAAGATATGGAGAGTATTTCGACTATCATTTCGATAAAGAAGGATATATGGTCACCGGATGGTATTATAATCGCGACAAAAAGAAGTGGTTTTACTACGATACAGACGGAGCAAAGGTATACGGCTGGAAGAAAATTAATGAAAAGTGGTATTTCTTCAATAATGATAAGAATAGTACATACAGAGGAGAAATGTTCGAAAATTGCAGTGTGAATGGCTATAAGCTTGGAGCAGATGGAGCTCTTATTGAAAATTAAAAGAGATTATAGGGCACACAAGAAAGGTAAATGTTTTTATGAGCTATGAAGTAAAAAATTTTGCACAGGCAGCAGCAGGATTCACCACTGACAACGACGACATCAAGATCACAGAGCATGGAGGACCGTTCAGTGTAATCGAGTACGCAAGGGATCTTTCGGTAGGACCGTATACTGCCGAGACTATGTTCTTTGCATCTAAGATGGGAGTGCATAAGAGACAGGTGGTTTGTGACCTTTCAAAGGGTTCTGTCACTGTACAGGCAGGTGCAATGCAGTGGATGCTTGGAAATGTAAATGCTTCATCTGGTATTAAGGGTGCAGGTGACCTTATTGGAAAGATGTTTAATGCTAAGGTTACTGGCGAGACAGCTGTTAAACCTGAATATAATGGAACTGGTACACTGGTATTAGAGCCTACATACAGACACTTGTTAATACTGAACACAAGAGAGTTTGGTGGAGCTATGGTACTTGATGATGGAATGTTTCTTGCATGTCAGTCAAATTTAAAATTGCAGACAGTGATGAGGTCAAACTTATCAAGTGCAGTTGCTGGTGGAGAAGGTTTGTTTAACCTTTGTTTAGTAGGGGATGGATTTGCAGTATGCGAGTCTAATGTACCTAGAGAGGAACTTATAGAAATTGAACTAAATAATGATGAGCTTAAGGTTGATGGAAACTTTGCAGTAGCTTGGTCACATACACTTCAATTTACAGTTGAGAAGTCAACTAAGAGTATTATAGGTTCAATAGCTAGTGGAGAAGGCTTAGTAAATGTTTACAGAGGAACTGGAAAAGTTCTTTTAGCTCCTGTAGGTGGGCAGGCAACAAGTTATGCTAGCAATAAAGGTACAATTCATAACTAAAAATTTTTAAGTTTAAAGGAGAGTAAGCAGCTAATGGGAAGAGCAGGAGGCGGTAGTTCAGGTGGTGGACACTCATTTGGAGGTGGACATTCATTTGGTGGAAGCAGAGCAGGCGGACACACATTTGGAGGAAGCAGTAGAGCAGGGTCTGGAAGTCATAGGTCAACATCAAGTAGCTTTAGTGGATTTAGCAGTTCATCAAGTAGTCATCATAGCAATGATAGTTTATTAGGTGAGGTTGCTAGAGGGGCTGCTAGAGAAGTTGGCAGGCAGATGATTAGAAACAGTACAAGTTCAAGACACTATAACAATTATGGTTCTGGCTATGGTTATGGCGGAATGGGTGGAATGTCTTTTGGAGGCTCTGGTTATGAAACAACATCCAGAAGAGATGAAGGTGGACTTGTTGGAGCAATAGTAAATCTTATTGTATTTGTAATTATAGCAGTTGTAGCATTTGGTATTTTTAGTAGAGCTAATGGTTCTGATATAAAAAGTACAATTCAGAGAGAAAAGCTAACTGGAACAAGCTATAATGCTAATAGCGTTGTTGTTGGAGATGAGCTTGGATATATTGATTCAACATCAGAGCTTGGTAAGGAACTTAAAGAGTTTTATACTGATACAGGTGTTCAGCCTTATATCTATATTAAGGGTTATGACCCAAGCTTAACTAGTAACACTGATAAAACAAATTGGGCACAGCAGTTCTATGATAGTCAGATAAATGATACAAATGGATTTATGTTTATCTATTTTGGTTCAGCTGATGATGTAAATAATAGTATACCAGACTCTCAGAAGGATATAGGGTACATGTCATATGTAGTTGGTGGTGCAGCTGGTTCAGTTATGGACGAAGAAGCTTGTGAGATATTCTGGAGTTATGTTGATAGATACTGGACATCAGATATGTCAACTGAGGATATGTTTGGTACAGTCTTTAGTAAAACAGCTAATTCTATTATGAAAGTTGATAAGACTGATAAGCAAACAGGAATGACAATGGTAATAGTTCTTGCAGGCTTAGGTATTGGAATTGTAGCAGTAGTATTAATTACTAAGAAGTTTAAGAGAGATAAAGAAAAGGCTGCTGAGACAGAGAGAATACTTAATTCAAATATTGATACACTTTCAAATGAAGCTAACAGTGCTTCAAATGATGATACAGTTAACAAATACCTATAGTAGCTAATAAATAGTATAGGTATATAAATAAAATTTTTAAAGATTAAGGAGAGTAACAATTATGTCAATTTTATCACGTTTTTCATCAATTATGGCTTCAAACATTAATGCAGTTCTTGACAAGATGGAGGATCCATCTAAGATGATTGACCAGAATCTTAGAGAGCTGAGAGAGAATCTTGCAGAAGTTAAGAAAGAGACAGCTGGTGTTATGGCTGATGAGAAGCAGGCGTCTAGAAAGCTTCAGGAGTGCAAGGATAACATTGCAACTTGTGAGAAGGCAGCTAAGAACGCATTGGTAGCTGGAAATGAGAATGATGCTCGTAAGATTATTGAGAAGAAGGCTACATATGAAGCTAATCTTGACGGTTTACAGAAAACATATGATGCAGCTAAGGCTAATGCAGATAAGATGAGACAGATGCATGACAAGCTTGCTAATGATATTGCATCACTTGAAGCAAGAAAGGATTCTATCAAGGGCAAGATTGCAGTAGCTAAGGCTCAGGATAGAGTAAACAAGATGACATCTGGTGCAAGTAAGGCTAATGCATCTATTGAGTCTTTCAATAAGTGGGAGGCTAAGGCTGACAAGATGCTTGACCAGGCAAATGCTGAGGCTGAGCTTGAGGCTGGACTTCATGCAGATGATGATTTAGTTGGAAAGTATGCTACATCATCTAGTGCAGATACAGAGTCTGAGCTTGAGAGAATGAAGAAAGAGCTTGGTCTGTAAAAAGGTTAAATAAGTTATATCAATCCCTTGTAATATAAGTTACAAGGGATATTTTTATGCTTTGAGACTAGGGCAATGAGTGTAGCAACAAATAATAGAGATAGTGAAATGGAATTTAAAGTATTAGGAAAGATAAAGTAGCATAATAAAATTTAATGGAATAATTGAGTTTTATATATGAATCTTGATAATAGTATATGTTAAAAGATGATTTTTATGGAGGGCTATATGGGTAATGTAGTATATTCTATAAGGCACAAGGATTCACTAAATTATGAGCTGAGTGATTTCACGTGCTATGTAGAAAATTTGGATGAGTTTGAAAGATTATGGTTACGAGAGGAAAGAGATATAGAGGCAATAGCTGACTATTATAAATCTAAGCTTACTCTTAATAAAAAGAAAAGGTCAGATGATGAAATTCTTAAGAAGCATGATTATGAGATTGTATCATCTGAATTGTTCTATTATTATGATAAAACCCTTAATTTTGCTGATGAGGGTGAGAATGATTTCTTAGTACATTTTGAGGGTCTTGAGATAGAAATAAGGGTTATCAGAGTTGATGATGCTTATAAGTTGGTCTATGATTATTGGGGAAAGGGAGTAAGTGTAATAAATACTCTTGATAAAGATAGGAAGCATAGTTATGAACCTTTAAAGTATCGTGGAAACAGTGTGATTTGGTGTAATATGCCTGAAATAGACTGGAGGTTTGCAGAGAAGAGCAAGAAGTATGATAAATATACAATGAAGAGAAAGTTCTTTGAGCACTCATCTGTAGGTAGTTTTGTATGGCTTGTGCTAAATGACAAGGTAAGTAAGGATTATAAGATTGCAAGTCCTGATGATGCAGCTCTTGTAAGTATGATGGCTGATGTAAAGGGTGCACCTGTTCAGTAGTTTAGAAAGATAGGCAGGGTGCTATGATTAGTTTGATTGAAGTAAACAAAAAAATGATTCAGAAGATAATAAGCCAGCATATGATGGAGACTGGTTTAATCTTGAGGGTAAGAACATAAACTCTAAGGAATCTAAATCAGGCGGAGCTAAATTTAAGATTTGGCAAACAAACTTGTACATTAGGGATGAGAAACGAACATTGCCAATACATGGTAGGTCAGGATATTACAGAACTTACTTGTTTGACCACAACGGTGAACTTGTGTATGGCTGGTATAAGGATAAGAAAACACATAAATGGCACTATTTTAATGAAGATGGTGCAGAAGTTTATGGCTGGCAATTCATTAATAACAAATGGTACTTCTTCAATGATGATATGACAAGCATTGATAGAGGTGAAATGCTCAGTAACTGTAACTATAAAGGCTATAAGTTAGGAGAAGATGGTGCATTAATTGGGTAATTGGTTTAATAAAAGTGCTTAGAAATAAGCACTTTTATTTTTTTGAACTATAAGATTTTTACAAAATCAGTTAAATCAGCAGATATAAAGGCGGATGTGCAGAATTGTGTTTAATGATGAAATTAAAAGTTTGTGCGGAATGGCAAAGGAGTTTATTAAATAAGCCAGTTCCATTTGTAAGTATCAAGCCTATTTTTATAGATAGACCTGAGTGTATAAGGAGGAATCTATGAGACATTACAATGCTGAAAACAATCCAAGCTATAGAACTTCTAAGGAAGAACAGAAGTACATAGTTGAAAATATGGAGTACCTGTATACAAATGATTTGGGCACAAGTAAATATATTGGGTGCAATATTGATGTTTGCATTTACTGATGTACTTGTGTTATTTGGAATGAATGCACCAAGTAGCTTAGCTGGAGCAGGTAGAACTATTCTGACTATTCTACTTATACTGTATGTACCATTAATACTCTTATTTCTATTTATTATGAGCAATGCATCAAAGATATATACACCAATAGATAATATGCAAAACCCTAAAAAAGAGAGAAAGTACAGATGGTTTTATGGAATTATCTTTAATGATGAAAAGGAAGAGTTTAATAAGTGGATGAAGTCCTATTTAAACACTTGTGAGGTATCATTAAATGAACATGATTATATCTATTTTGATAGACCTAATTACAGTGTAAAAGATAGAAGTACAGAGTTAAATAATACTAAAACAGATAATACAGATTTAAAAACTTATAATAAAGATAATGAAACGGATTTTAGAGTATGGACAGAGTAATTTTAATAGCTAACATAATAAGCGGAATAGGAACCTTAGGAATGTTAATTTCTACATTTCTAAAAAATAAAGATTCAATGTTAAAGTTAAGTATACTAGATTTTGCATGCAACATGATAGCTAATTTAATGCTATTAGGATATTCAGCAGTAGTTATAAATTCACTTGGTGGTGTTAGAGAGGTACTTACACTAAAGGGAAAAATCAATAATAAATTGCTTGTAATGTTTGTAGGAATTACAACTATACTTAGTATTGCTGTAAATAACAATGGTATAGTGGGATTAATAGCATGTCTAGCTGAGATAGAATATAATATAGGAGCATCAAAAGTAAAAACTGGAACAGGGTATCAAATAGTATTATCAATAAATTTATTGATGTGGGTAGTTTATTGTGCTTGTATGCACTTGTATAGTACAGGTATACTATATTGTATAATTATAATATCTTCTATTGTTAATATAATAAGGCATAAATGTGATGTAGAAGCTAATTAACAAGCTGATAAATTGTAGTGTTATTCTTATGAGTAGTAATAGGTAAGTTAAGAATATTTTTAATGCATGACATTGTAGGTGAGAATTTAATTACATTCTAAAGGAGAATAAAAAATGAGTAAACTTAGTAGTATAGAAAAAGAGCAGGTATTAACATCACAGAATCATATAGAAGATGGTGATGTTATAGTTTGGTTTAAGGATGCTAATATAACTGCTAAATGGGATGCATCTTTTGGAGGATTTACAACAGAGTTAAATATTTATAATTCACCAAAGTTTTGTGATAAACCTCATTATGCTATGAGAGTTCTTTCTACCTATGCAATTTATGGAAATACATGGTATGTAGATAGAAGGTCTCTTGTTGGTGATAATTATGACTTGTGGCTCTATAAGGGAGTACCTTTGAGTGAGTGGGTTGAGCATTATCCAACATATTTAAGAGACAATAAGTTTAATATAAATGATGAAGTTAGCAGTTTACAGTTACAAATTGGTGACGAAACTTTAGAGAAACTAATTAAGTATAATTGGTTACAGTTTGTAAATGGTAAAATACATATTGGAAATGAGCATAGATACATAAACTTTGTACATGATTGTAACATCAGAGTCAGGTGGAATACAGATGGCACATTTAGTGTAATGTATATGAAGCTTCTGAGTGACCCAGTTGGAGTCAAGGGATTAGAGAATGTATCACTTGAAGAGATAACTTCAAAGGTAGCTGAATATAGAAAGTGCAGTATAGATAATATAAATGACTATTGGTATTTTGAAGGATACCCATTAAGTAAGTGGATGGAGATGAATAAGAATTTCTTAAGTGCAGTAACTGATAAAAGGGGTTCAGTTTATAGAACTTCAGGTGGAAGTACAGTTGTTGAAGATACTAAGGTATTTGATAGAGTAACAAAGGGTTTAGGACTATGTGGCTGATTGATAAATTCTTTAATAGGTCAAATACTAAGCTTAAGGTAATTGATTGTGATAACAATAGTAAAGAATTAAATAATAAAGGATTAATTGGAGATAATAAAAATTCAAGTAAAGTGCTTATAAATAAAGTAAATAAGCACAAGAAGAATTTTGAAGAAGCAGCTGATGAAAATAAGGGTAACCAGTTGGTTGTAAATAATGGTGAGAAAAAACCAGAAAATTTAGAAGTAGTAAATAGCAGTAGTAGTGAATATAAGTTAAGAAGAGAAGAGTTTAATACTACTGATAGAGAAAAAGCTTTACTGGCATGCAGAGGTGTAGAATATTTATTCAGGGGATATAAACCAGATAGTCATAGAGACTGGTTTATATCCATAAAAGATGGATATACACAGCTGAGTCAGATATTGGTGTTAGCATATTGTATATGTAAGACAGATGTAACATACTATAATAATGTTGTAAATCAATGTATAGATGATTTGTACTTATATTATAGTTCTGTTGACAATGAGAAATTAGAAGAGAATTTACAGTATGTTAGAAAAGGCATAAATGAATGGAATGAAAGCAACAAAGCTTACTATAGGGAATTTGACATGATAGCTAATGTACTGTTTGAAGATTGTGTTGAACCTAAGCTAACAGACCCTATGGCAGAGAAGTTATTTAATATGGCAGAAAGAGACTACTTAAAAGTAGTATGAATGAAGTCTGACCATTAAACTAAACATATAGCATTCAGATAGTAATAGGTAAGTTATTGGTAAGACAATAGCTTACCTATTTATTTTGTAAACAAAGGAGATAAATAAATGACAGATTACATTAATACTATGGATTCACTTAAGGAAGTAAGTTATAGCATTAACTATGGATTGGCACTTTTAGTATTCTTTAGTACACTTTTTGTAGAAGGGCTAATAATTTATAAACACATAGCTGATAAAAGTGAAGCACGTAAGCAGAATTGGATACTCTGTATATCAACAATTATAGAGATAATGGCTATGGCATATATTATAATAGGAACTCTGTGTTGGTTAAATGGTAGTTTATCTTATGATAATAATTATCAGAATGGACTTTATAATCACTACAGTGAATACAAAGACAATATAAAGAGTGTAAGTGTACCTGGAAATAAGAGTTATAAGTTTAATTTGGTTGTTAATGTAGACAATACTGATTATACAATAACATTAGACAAGTATGCTAATAATTATGAAGAGGTAGATACACCAGATTTAGAAGAGTCCTATTATGAGTTATTCAGAGACATTAAGAATAAAAAAGTTAGAATTAGAAAATATGTAGGTTCCTTAGAACGCAGTGAAATGACTTCAAATACATTCAAGGAGGCTAAGTAATCATAATAGCATGTATATTAGTATGAAGGTAAATACTTAGTGAATAAAATGAATGCATTGATGTATTGAACATAGGACTTTTGGTAGGTTATTAAACAGAATCTTTTGATAGAAGGAGTATAGTTAATTGTAGATTATATTCGTTCTGTAAAATGTAATTATGGTGTATAAAATTGATAGGAGATAAAGGTTTATGACCAGGGTTATTATTTTCAAAAGAAAGAGTATCAATAATGAAGTCAGATTTGACTTACTTGAAATTCCTAGAGCAGCAGTACGTGCAAACATTAGTTTAAAGGCATTAAAGGGAGCTATAGAAGCTGGAACTATAGAGCCTTTAAATATGAAGTTGACTTCAGATAAAAAATTAATAAACAAGAGTAAGAATGATTTACAACCTACAATAGACTGTATATTGAGTGAATATAACTTAGAGATGTTGATTGATAACATTTGTAAAGTAAGGTGTTTAAATAGAAGGAATAGTGATGATATAATAACAATTAAGGAGCATATGAGAGCTATAATATGGCTATTAGCATTAATGTTCAATCAAATAGATAACATGCTAAAGATGAATAGAGATCATCTGCTGGAGTTAGGGTATACAATATTAAATAATACTGGTGAGTTTGAGAAATACGATTATAAGGGATATAGGTGATGTATAATGAATGTTGCAAAAAGAACAAATGTAAGAGAAAAAGTAAATGAGGATAGCTTAACATCAGCTCAAATAGCCAGAAGAATTGTTGAGGTTAGGCAGGCACAAGTTGCAGGTAACCCAAATGTTGGAGAGTATCATGCTACGGTATATGATGATGGCATTTGGAGAGTAGACTTAGAGATATTTGCAGTATCTGGTGTGACAAGGTTCTGGGTATCAAGAGAAGATACATATAGGAATTACAACAATTCATTATTTACTATGTATAGAGCTGCTAATGGAGAGCTAAAATATTCTGCTAATTTTAAAATAGCAAAGAAGATTGTAGACAGGTTATTAAAGGTATATACTATATTGGAAAAAGTTGGTGTACAGATATAAGATTTGGAATAAGTTTAAAGACAATAAAAGAGTTTAGTGAGGAACATAAGAGTTTATGTGTACAGATAACTATATAATACTTAAAAGATATGAAACACCATTACATGAGAAATATGCAAAGATGCTATCATTATCTAATGGAAATGTCACTAAAGTAAAGTGGGATGCTATTAGACAGACATTTATGAATAGAGGCACAGCAAATTGTGTTGTAAAAATCCTAAATTTTAAGAAAACAGCTGATAATAGAGTAATAGAGCTTTCAAAGAAAGAAATACAGAGTAAGATAGATATAGTACTTGACAGATTTCCATTAGATAAAGTTGAGGACATAATATGTAAGAGGTATAAAATCAATACAGATAATAGGGCTGGTCTTTATAAATTCAGAGTGAATATGAGAGTGTTTATATGGGTATTGGCTTTATTAAAAGAAGATTGGCATGGTGAGAATCCTGACTTAGACAAGTTAGTTAATATGATTGAGACTGTAAGAGAAAACAGTGATGGGTCTTATGAAAAATATACATATGCTAAATATGACTAAGGAGTGCTATAATGGTTAAAGTTACAGCGATATGTAAGTATACAAAGAACAGGGTAATAAGCTATAAGCTTGTAGACTCTGATGGAAAGTCTGTAATTAAGACAAGTAAAGAAATAAAAGAGGCTATAAACTCAAAGAGATTGGATGTTGCAAATTTAAAGGTAACGTCTGATAATAGATTGATAATCAGTGTACCTAAGGGTAATAGATCAGAAAACAAAGATAGGGCTATAAAGTTGGATTCTAATAGTCTGTATGGAAAGATGATTAACACCTGGAAAGAATATAGTGACTTTAAAATGATTGAGTGTAATCTTAAGCATACAGAATTTAGTTTTAATGACTATCTGTTAGAGATAGAGAATGTAAGTAAAGATAGTGGTTTAAATATAAATATAGGCTATGGGTATTATGCACACAATACCTTATGTATGGTAAGGAATGATAGGGAAATTGAGCCTGCTAATGCATTAATACTTGATATAGTAGAGCTGCTAACTGGTAAGAAAAAGTATGACATATCTAATGCAGCTAGAGTTGCATATTATAAGAGCTTGGCTAGAGCAGATTTTGAGCCTTATGAAGATAGTGAGGGCAGATTAACTAATCAGATTATTGATAGCATGGACACTGAGTTAATTAAATTGCTGGATAGTGGTGGTATTGAACTTCCTGACTATATGATGTTGATACAGAAGAGGATAGATGAGTTTTTAGTCAAGCATACATATAATTACTATAGTCAATATGTAGTAAATGAGATAAGCTCTAGAAGAAAGAAGAATATCACAGATAGAAAATTAATACATGATTTAACAGACAATTATCTGTGGCTTATAGCTTCATTTGGTTTTGGAGAAAAAAGTCTAAACAATAACTTCATGAGAAGTACGTTAATAAATTTACAAGAATACAATAGTAGAAATATAAGTTACTATAGAATTAAAAGGAGATAAATATGGCTTTTATAGATTATGAAGATATGGCAAAGAGAAATGCAGAATCACTTAGAGTATCAAGGGCTGATGAAGTATTTACTGTAACTGCTATTGATACTAAGAATCATATAGTTCAGTTAAATGGTAGCATTAATGTTGATGTAGTGTATACACTGTTAAGGGCAATAGCAAGAAAAGACTGTGCAGTCAAAAACTTTGATGTATTAAAGAAAGAAATTGATGTAATAGGGAATGAAGGTAATAAGTTTATAGTTGATACAGCTGTAAAGAATTTATTAAGAATGTCTAACTACATAATTGATAAATTTAATCTTGAGCAGAATATCAAAGAGGTTGAGAGCAAGGGCACTGATTGGGTCATTGATACTAATTATGGTATATACTTTCAGGGTTTAGGTACATCTATATATAAAAATGAATGTCCTGGTTTCAAGGGGTTATTAAACAATGCAGAAATCAAGGATAGACTAGATAGGGTTAAAAAAGTAAATCTTATATGTCTGACAGCATTTGATGGTACATTATGGTTAAGTTGTGACATTGAGTCAAATTATTATACTATTAACTTTGATAATTGGGATACTGCTAATAATAAGGATTTAATGGACTTTAATGAAAAAACAGGACTGAGGTTTTTCAAAGAGAAATATGTATCCACATATGCTAATGTATGCGGATACATAAGAGAAAAAGCTGAACTTCATGCATATAGAGTTAAACTTGGCAGTGAAGATAAATTTATGACTGATATTATTAAAACGGCTGTAGAAAATATGATTAGAATTGCAAATTTTGTACACTCTAATTCTAACCTCGATGCAGCATATGCTAAGTATGAAGGTGAAAAACATATAGATTCATATATTATGTTTTGTCCTGAACATAGCTCAAATCATATAGCACTTGCAACTAAAGAAGATTTTCCTAAGTTCAGAGAATGTATTAATATGCCAGAACTTAATGAGAGAATAAATGAAGTTAGGTCTATTACATACAGTCTATTAAAAATAGGAGGTTTAGATTTATACATCACATATGATGTAGAAAATGATAGATATAAGGTAGGAAGCATTGTAGCTGAAGAGAAGCTTGGAAGTTTCAAAGAAGAATCAGGATTAAAGTGGTACATTTGGGAGAACATTGAGGGTAACTATCACACAGTATGCGAGAAGCTTAGACTATGTGCTTCTAACTATCAGAAGCCTAAGTCAAAATAATAAATTAAGTATAGAGGCACCTAGAATTTATTTAAGTTCTAGGTGTTTTTATTTTGTGTAAAAATAAAATATTTAGTATTGAAATTTAAGTAAATATGTGTTATAATAATGGTAAAATATAGGAATAGTGAGGAAGTTTAAATGAGCATAAAAGAAAAGATATACAATCTAGGGGAATTAAGTGAGGATGGAAAAGTTATTAGTATTCCTGTGAGTAGACTAGATGAGATTAATAAGAGGCAGACAGAGCGTGAGATAGGCATGTGGGTATATAACAAGGATACTGATAGAACAGAGTGTAACTGTTGTCATGGTAGAGTAGGAAAGTTTACATCACAAGATATGGATGGTGTAACCACTAAAATTCTAAAAACTATGTATTGTCCTCATTGTGGAGCATTAATGTTAAATGGTGTAGGCAAAGAGATTTATGAGGAAAGTGGATGGTAAGATGTGAACAGTTAAGAAATTAAAGAGCAATGTGAGAGAGGCTTGCTAGAGACAGTATACCTAGCATTAATATAAAAATAAGTTGTAAAAAATAAGAATTAGAACAGATGAATATGAAATTTGAGCATAAGAAAACTGATGAAAGGCATATTGAAGAATTTGATGAGTCAGTGATGGAAAATTGGGATAGGCATTTAGAGAAAAATAAGGGTGAAGAAAAACCTGAAGATTTGGAAGATAAATGTAGCAATAAAGATGAAAATAGGCATGGAAAAGCTAGGATACTGATAAGAGGAGATGGTGGAATGTCTCATAGAGCTTTGATTGAAGCTATAGTAAATAAAGAGATACAAGTAGTTATTTCAGATGATGTAAATAACAGGTAAGCTGAGAAGAGAAAGATGGACAGAACTATAGTTTAAGTGTATTAAAGAGTTTAATTTATTGAGTTCATGTAATAAAGTGGACCCTTGTAATAGGGATTGAATTTATTTCTGTGAGTAACCACATCCTCATAAAATTGAAGAACCCTGCAATAGGGATTGAATAATTTCTGTTACTCTCATATTTAGCATCCAATTAAGTGAACCCTTTGATAGGGATTAAATCTTATTTTACACTAGTTCAACCACATGATGATTAAAGAACCCTTCTAATAGGGATTGAGCTTGGTACATTTTGTTATCTTCCTTTAAATAAATGAGATGAACCCTTGCAATAGGGATTGAGTAGTCTTATTTAGAAGAGTAGAATGCTGATATTTTGAGTGAACCCTTATAATAGGGATTGAGTTAATTGAAAATTAACATTAATATTCATATTCATGATAGTGAACCCTTTAATAGGGATTGATTACCTATACACAATGTCGTAGGCTTGAATGAAGTGAACCCTTTAATAGGGATTGCATAGGCGAAAAATGTAAAATCATCAAAGTTCTTATTGAACCCTTTAATAGGGATTGCATGGTCAATATTTGCGTTGTTAATTACTACTAATAAAGTGAACCATTCTAATGGGGATTGAATAGTACATAATAATGTTTAAGGTTATGTCATATAACAGGAAACCCTTATAATAGGGATTGAATCAGAAGAGGTGGAAGGCCAACTTTGGACATTTCAAGTGAACCCTTATAATAGGGATTGCATCTATTTTCGTAGTTCCAAATTGCCTTTAATTTAAGAGAACCCTTGCAGTAGGGATTGCATTAATAGAGACAAAGCGCTCTGTCTATTTTTCTAAAGAACCCTTTAATAGGGATTGTATCATTTCTATCATGTTTTCGAGGTCTGAACGTTTTAGAGAACCCTTTAATAGGGATTGCATATGCTGATGATTTTTAAAATCACCAAGAGGAAAGTAAGAACCCTTGTAATAGGGATTGTATTATTAAATGAAGCAGGGAGAGGAAAGCTTATATATGAGTAGACACTATACCGTTGAGGTTGAGAAGTTATGTAGAGTATCTGATGTTGAAGCAGATACTCCAAAACAAGCCTTGAGAAATGTAATAAGAGAACATGGTATATGTAATGGTTCAATAAGAAGTATTAGTGCAGACACTAAGACTAACTATAGAAAAGCTAAAGTTAGTTTATTGGGTGGAACTAGAGAGTCTATTAGTTATTTTGAGGTTTCATGGTAGCAAAAATCATAGTCACTGATATAGAAAGGAAAATATGAAAATCAAGAAAGGGAATATAAAAATAAATGACTTTATGATAAGCCTAAATACTCTTGTAATAGACTATGGTGACCATCAGTATAAATTTAAGATGAAAGAAGTAGTTAAAGAAGCATTTGGTGAACTTTATGTACCAACTAATACAATAAAGCAGGATAAAGAAACTAAAAAACATAATATAATCATATCTTATGCTGATTTATCTGGACTCATAGACTCAAATAAAATAGAAGAAGCTATAGAAGTAGACAAGGAATGTAAAAGTGATATGGAGCAGATAGCATTTTATGACACAGCATTTGCATTCATGTGTGGACCATTTATAGTTGCTTTTATGCTTTGGACAGTAAATTTCTTATTAAATTATGTGTTTAAAGGTATAGGGCATACTGGAGAGATGATTATAATTGGTATTGTAGTGATTTTTTATCTAATAATATTCGGAATGTTAACTGTTTCTTTTGAAGGTGCCCTAGTAAAAGAGATAAAAGACACTATTAAAAGTCTTTCATCAGATATTTAGAGTGAATAAACATTGGGGGGATATAAAAATGGGCAAGGGTAAGAAAATTTTAGCAGTAGAAATACCTATTGGGTTAATGGCAGTTAGTATGATGCTTAATGCTTGTAATAATCAAGTTGTAGCTAATGAAAGTAAGAGTGAGACAATGAATATTGCGAAAGTGACAGATGTAAATGAAGCTTTGTTTAATCTTAGTAAAAATGTGATACAAAGCGAATTGTCAGATACATCAGATAATATAATGGTGTCACCTGTATCTATAGAAAGGTGCTTTGCTTTAGCTATAGAGGGAGCAAATGGAGAGACAAGAGAACAGTTAGAAAAAGCAATATATTCTAACTTACCTTTTGAAGATACAGCATATAAGATAGGAACTATTTGTGATAAGCTAAGTTACTATGATGTAGATGCATATGATGATAAGAATAATCATATAGATGAGACTAGAAAGGCATTTAAAGTTGCTAATTCTATATGGATAAACTCAGATGCAGATGATTTTAAGATTAAGACTGAATATAAGGATAGAATAGGCATCAATTATAAAGCTGAAGAGTTTGAGATACCTTTTTCAGATGGACCTAATCCTATAAATAATTGGGTAAATACAAATACAGATGGAATGATACCCAGTATATTAAATGATTTAACACCTGATGATATGACTGTACTTGTAAATGCAACTATGTTTAAGGGTGAATGGGTTGATAAGTTTGAGAATGATTCACCTGAGAAAAACTTTACAGACTCAGATGGAAGTATAAAGCAAGTTGACTTTATGAGAAGCTATAAGGATGATAGATATGTACAGATAAAGGATAGAGATGCATTTGTAAAGCAATATAATAACAAGTTTATGTATATTGGAATACTACCTAAAGAAAATGAAAGCACTAATGAACTTCTTAAGGAACTAGAATATAAAGATATAATCAAAGGACTTGGAAATAATACCAATTATGATTTAGTTTTAGACTTTCCTAAATATAAGTATGAAAGCTCAATGAGTTTAGTAAAAGTATTTAAGCAACTTGGTGTAGATTTAGCATTTGGAAATGAAGCTGATTTCTCTAATATGAGTGATAAGCCTTTACATATTTCAGATGTTCTACATAAGACCTATGTAGAACTTGATGAAAATGGAACTGAAGCAGCTGCTGTGACAGCTATAACAATGGATTTGAATAGTGCAGCTATTGAGCAAACACCTGTTAAAGAGCTAGTATTTAATAGACCATTTATTTATATGATAGTATCCACTAATGATAAGTTGCCGGTCTTTGTAGGAGTAGTAAATAAATTATAAAAATAAATTAGAGGTTTAACAAATGGGAACAGATAAGAAAAAGACTACCAGTGAGAGAAATAGAGAGTACTATCAGAAGCATAAGAAAGAGATTAATGAGAGACATAGAAAATACTACTTAGAGCATAAAGAAGAGATTCATAAGAAAAACAGAGAGTATAGAGAGGCTCATAAAGAGGAAAAAGCAGCTTATCAGAGAGAATATTATGCTAAGAATAAAGATAGGGTAAAACAAATAGTTTATAAGAGCATAAAGAATAGACCTGATAAGATTAAAGAAGCTAATAAGAAATATTATGAGAAGCATAAAGAAGAAATAAAAGAACATAATAAAAAGTATTATGAGCAGCATAGAGAAGAAATAATAGCTAAGAATACTGAATACTATGAAAAACATAAAGAAGAGCTGAAAGAGAAGAGAAAGAGCAGAAGTGGAAGTGCTACAAGCAGAGAGAAGCTTAAGCTATTTGAAAAGTACATGGCTGGTTGAGTTTAAAGAGGTTCAGATATGAAGAAATATGTAAAAGCTTATGATTCAAAGACTAAGAGTTGGGTAACAGTAGAGGAAATTGCTAGGGCTGATAGATATGATAAGCCTCGTTATTATTCAGATTGTAACTATGATAGTGACTCTGGAGAAATACTTACTTATGTAAAAGAAAGTAAAGAACTTTATGGAAAAACAAGTGGCAAAGCTTATGTGAGATGTGCACACTTCAGAAAGTATTGTAGCAATAGTGCAAAAGAGAGGGCACAGATAAATAAATATGTTGCTACTCAGGAAGAGCATATTAATAAAATAGCTAAGAGCATAGGAAAGAAAATTAAGCAGATTAAAATTCCAGATATAAAGACAAGTGTTCTTGGGGAAGAGTTTGATTTATTTAATAGTGGCTATGTTGATGTGACCTATGTAACTACAATAAAAGAAGGTGAGTCAAGTAGTGAAATACCAACACTTGTGTTTGCAACAAAGTATCTTGGTGTTGTAGAAACAATCTATGTAAGATTGTTCTATAACAATGAGATGTCTGAGGATAGACATAAGTGGTTACTTGATAAAGGTATAAATTGTTTGGAAGTAGACATAAGTGAATTGAGAGCAGACATTAAGCAATCATATAAGACATTAAGTAATAAGATATTGAAAGAGATAGTATATAACAGCTATTGGATTTCAAATGCTTATAAAAAGTCATTTGAAGCTGAAAGAGATATGACAATACTTGATATAAATAATAAAAATATCTTAAAGAAGTCTGATTATGGCAAAGGAAAAGAGAATAGGTGCTACTTCTTTAAAGACAAGTACAATGAGTTAGCAGGAAGTGATTGTTTAAGTGTAGGAAAAAGACATTCAGTTGATATTTATGAATGTAAGGATTGTAAGAAGTGCATCTGTATTAAAGATATAGATAGTGATGATATTAATAATGTCCATGTGTATTGTTTTAAAGGTGATATACCTGAGACAAAGTTAAACATTATAAAGACTATAAATGAAATAAAGCAGACAGCTTTAAGATATTTAGAGCAGAAGTATTAAGGATGAGATGTTTATTAGTATGGATAGGATAAATAAATTGAATATATTAAACAAATTAAAGATTGCAGTAATGATTATTATGTTAATTATTCCATTCATGTTTCTTTCATTTTGTGTCAATAATATTAAAATTTATGACTTAAAATCAAATGAAATGGTCATTAATAGAAATTCTATTCTAGTTAGTATAGATGGAGAAAAATATACTTTTAATCCTGATAATAGATTAGAATACAAGTTGATGGAGAAAGATCATTCTGTAGAGTATATTGTAGCTGAAAAAGGTGCTGGTAATACTCATAAGTTTAAGTCACAGTCTAATTTCATTGATGATAAAGGTGAAATTAAAGATTTTATCAATAAAGATGGAACAGATATAAGTGCTGATAGACTTAAGGAAATTGATAGAACAGCATTAAATAATTTTACAATACAAATTACATTTGCTTGTGCTATAATGGTGATAGTGGTATTCATATTATTAAAGTTCATATCATTTTTAGATAAAATTCAACTTAAGGAAATATTGAAGTAAGGGGTAAGAACTATGACTGAGCTAATAGAAGAGAAGGGCAGAGATGAATCAGAGAAATTTGGATTAGAAAGATGGTTAGACAGTTCTAGTCTTTTAGCATATATAATAGCAATGATGTTCGTACTTACACCATTTTTTGTTATATTTCATGAAATGGTGAATGGGAACATATATAACTTAAATTCAAATGAGATATTGGTTTATGAACATGCAGTGGTTAATGTGGATGGAGTTGAGTCTCTTTTCCTAAAGTCTAATAGGTCTGAATACAAGGCATCTGAAAAAGACCATGATGTAGAATATATAGTAGGTAATAGACATGATGGCAAACTTTATAACTTCAATTCACAATGTTTTATAGATGAAAATGGTAGGTTTAAACAGTTTATCCATAAGGACGGAACAGATTTAAGTGGTGAGAGACTTAAAGAAATTGAGTTTACATTTGTTAAAAACTCATTTGCAATAATGTTTAGAATATATACTATTGGAATTGTGTTAGTGCTAGTAATAGCAAAGGTTACAGAAATGATAGATAGAAAAAGACTTACAGGAAAGTGGTTATAACATAAATAAGGTTGATAGAACCCTTTTATAGGGATTAACTGATATTAGCTAAAGGTAAGCATTTGAATTTGCTCCTTTTAGCATTGGAACCCTGTTATAGGGATTGAAACATACAGCACTATACATTGCAGAAATTTTCACAGATAGAACCCTGTTATAGGGATTAAATGCTTCAGATAGATTTGTAGAAGTCTAGAATTGTATAGATAGAACCCTTGTAATAGGGATTGAGTGTTTATAGACAAGGTAGTACCTTTAGGAATATGTTTAAACCCTGTTATAGGGATTGACTTATGATTGTACAATCAACGTGTAAGTATTAAGTATTTAAACTGAACCCTGTTATAGGGATTAGATACACCTTTAAATCAAATGGTTTAAAGGTGTAATTTTTTGTGTAAAAATATGTTGACAAAATTATAAAAAAGTGATATGATATATAAAGAAATTAAGAGTTATGTAACTCAGAAAGGATAATGAATGGTAGACGAAAAATGTAAAGAGCTTTATATAGCAGGTCTACTCCATGATGTAGGTAAGTATATACATAAGACTAATGGCAATAAGGCTTCTCATGAGATATTATCTCAGTTGTTTATTTTAGATAATCCTGAGATTTGTATTGGGGCTGATGTTGAGAAAATAGCTAACATTGTAGCCAATCATCATGACAGAGGAAAGTATGATAAAAGCTTTGTAGGAAATTTAAAGATAACTCCTGATAAAGTGGTGTCTGCTGAACTTTGTAAGAAAGCTTATGATAACTATAAGTTGGACTGCTATAAGAGTGAGATAGACATTATTAAAAAGGCTGATAGCTTATCAGCTTCATCAGACAGAGCATCTGAGACTGGAGAGTCAGGAAATGGAACAAGTGCTCCATATGCTCCACTAATATCTCCTATTGGAAAAGTATTCAATAAGAGATTAGCAGTAAGACATGGTAATTCTTACTGTGTTTACAACTTTAGTGGGGATACTGATACTAAAGAAGTTATCATGGAGCTTGATAAGAATTGTGATGAACATATAGAGAGTTCCTTTGAGTCTTTCATGAATGACATAAAGGCTATAAAGAGTCTGAATGACCTTGATGATATTCTGAAAAAGCATTGGTCAACTGTCAATGCCAATACATGGAGACCTAAGGGAGAATCTTTAGGAAACACAACTACTTCCTTGTATGACCATAGTAAAACTACAGCGGCTTTGGCTGTAGGGGCATATCTAAATAAATGTGCTGGTGTGGCTGTGGATGATATGTTTGTTTACAGAGTAGTATACAATGGAAATAACAGAAGTCTTGAGGATATTGTTGATAATCTTTTGAATGAGATTGGACTATCTCAGTTACATGTAATAAGTTCTACTGATGATGAGGTTTATGCAATTATACCTTATATAAAGTCATTAGAATTTGTAGAAGGTCTGAGTAAAGAGAACATAATATCTTTTAAGGATTTTGGAGAGACAATAGACTACTTTGTAGCTAAGCATTGGAAATTTAAGGGTTGCAGAGATTCTTTTAGAGATAGACTTGGAGAGTGTCAGTATGGTATAACTAAAGTCTTAGGTAAAGTAGATGCAGGCATTGGAGCTGATACTTATATAGCAGATAGACTTGATAGTAAGTTTATAGGTGGCTATGTAATAGATGGTTATGACTATATACTTGAACATGTACTAACTGAGAATGACTCCATTAGTAAGCTGAGTACTACCTTTAGAATATTTGAAGCATTTAATAGAGAAGTAACTAAACTTCTTGACAACAAGGGTAAAATGGTACTCAAGTCTGAACTTGATAAGACTATTTATTCAGCTGATAACATTGAGGAAGTGCATAGGATTGAAGTAGAGATACAGTCAATATTTGAGAAGTACTTCGGAGATGCTACAGGGTTGTACTTTACATACTCTAAGTATGACAGATATAGCAATACAGTAGAAATGTTGGACAGAGAATTTAATACTAGAGGTGCTAGTCTGAATATTGAGAAGAAGCTTCAGAATGGAGGTCTGTACACTACAGTTCTTATAGATACTAAGAGATATAAGATAAATAGTTTAAAGATATATAATGAATATGTTGGGTATCTGAGTAAGTGTGATAAATCCTTCTTGTATAAAGCAAAGCAGATGTATGATGAGCTGTTTAAGTATAACATTGATAAAGACCCTATACATCTTGTAGCTAAGTCAAGACTGTACTATATGAAGTCAAAGGCAGATGGAAATAAGGTAAATGTACTTAATGAGATATATAAGTGTGCATTTGATTCTGCAAAAGGTCAGATTAGTGATAATGCATACATAATATATGAAGCATTAAAAAATGTGTTAACCAATGTGAAGTAAGGAGTATACATGGACGATAATTATTTAAAGGAAATCAAGTCTGGATATACAGACAATGGTGTAGCTAAGCTGAGTCTGATTGATGGATATCCTCAGAAGTTAGCTAAGGAGTTTAATGAAGCAACTCCAATGTTGTCAACAAAGCAATCAAGAAGTATCTTTGATACTGTGAATGGACTTGAGGTTAAGCTTCGTAGAAAGTCAGTATCATTTGATGAAGTCAAGATTGAACTTGGACTACTTAAGTCTAGAATAAATGATAAGGTTAATAAGGGAAGTATCCCTAAGGTATTCTTTGAGTTCTTTGAGGAAAATATTAAAGCCATTAAGAATGAAAAGGATTTACAGGTGTTTAAGATTCATCTTGAGTCAATTTGTAACTATCTCAAGGATGATAAGCAGACTGGAAATAACGGAAGCTACAATAAGGGTACAGGCTATAATGGAAATTATAGACCTAGAACAAATGGATATAATAACAATAGAAGATGAAAGTGAGGATATAAATTATGATTAAGGAGCAGATTAAGATTACAGGTGTACTTACAACAGAGTCAGGTATACATATTGGTGGTACTAAGTCAGACTTAGGAATTGGTTCTATGGACAATCCGGTTGTTAGAGATGCTCTTACAAATAGACCTTATATTCCTGGTTCATCCATTAAGGGAAAGATGAGAAGTATGTTTGAGCTTAGTGGTTTTGCTAAGGGCAAGACATTACCTTGTGGCTGTGGTGATAAGGATTGTATCGTATGCAAGCTCTTTGGTGCTCATAGAAATACCAAGTCTGAAGCAGGTCAGACAAGAGTAATGTTCAGAGATGCTTATTTATCACCAGAGTTTGAGAATCTTGATAACACTATTGAAGTTAAGACTGAGACAGCTATTGATAGAAGGACTGGTACAGCTCAGAATGGTTCTCTGAGACAGAGTGAGAGAGTTGCAGCAGGTGTCAATTTCAACTATGAGATTAGCATTCTTGTATGCGATGGAGACAATGCTGATGAGCTTAGGGCTATGGTTGAGAATGGTCTTAGAATGATTGAGGCTACAGGTCTTGGTGGTAAGGTATCAGCTGGATATGGTAAGGTTAACTTCAATATTGGTGCTGATTCTTATAAGGTAGAAACTAGGAAGTTTAATTAAAGAGGTGTACAGGTGTTATATAAAATAGAACTTCAACAGAATACGGCTACAATAGGTAATGTTGTAGCCAATACATTATTTGGGGCTTTTCTAACAGCTTATTCAACTATATATACAGTTGATAAGGACATGATAGATGATATTGTATTATCTGATTTATTTTATAATAACATCTTACCTAAGGGTGTTATTAATAATAAAACAGTGTTCTCAAAGCCTTTTGAACATACTCAGATAGAAATGTCAAGAGCTCTTATAGCAAGAGATAATGAATCAACTAATGTTGTAAATAATACTGTTGGTAATATTGATAAGAAATGTTCATTCTTTATTAGTACTAAGTTACTTGATAAGAATGACATTGAGGAAATAGTCAAGCTTATGTGTGAGTTTGGTATAGGCAAGTGGAGAAATGTTGGTAAAGGTCAATTTGAATTTAAGAGCATAGAGGAATATGTACCAAAGACAGATGTAAAGAGATTTGTATGTTTAAGTAGTTTTATTCCGGACTGTGATATAAACGATTATGACATCAGTTCTTTAGGTTATACAATTAGAGATGCCTATGCTACCAATGGTATTAAACAGAAGCAGACTATAATGCTTCTGACAGGAACAAGTTTCAGAACATTCAGAGAAGTTGTTGGAAAGCATGTATATGATGAGAATAGCAATACTTATATACATGGTAAATCAATAGTGATTGGAGTTTAAGATGGTTTATAGATTAGAAAAACTTATTTCAAGTGGAGAAAAAGCAACTAAGGATTTAGGTATTCTTAGCAATATGATATCTAATGCAGAGAATGTGCATGGAATCCTTGGAGAGCTTTTTAACTTAGAGAATGAGCAGAACTGGAGAGCTAATCATCATATTTTATACAGAAGAGAGACAAATAAGACTTGTGAATTTATTGTTAGATCTGATGTAGAAATTGATATGAATAAGGCTAAAGAGCTTGGTTTCAGTGTAAAGACAGAAAAAGAAGTTCCAATGACTGGTGTTGTAAAAATCAGACTTGCAGCGGCTACCTTTAGAACAGAGAAAGGCTCATCAAGTCGTAATAGAAAAGCTATTAAGCTTCAGGATGATAGAATTAACTGGATTAAGTATAAGTTATCCAGTAAGGGTGAATGTGAAGTTTATGATGTAAATGAAGTAGGCAAGGTAATGAATTTCATGTCTCATAAGGATACAGCTAATGGGCAGGTAATGCTTGAGGGTTATGATTATGAGGTTAGTCTTAAGGTCAAGGATTCAGAAGGGTTTAAAAAGCTTGTAGAGAATGGTGTAGGACCCAATAAAAACTATGGGTTTGGAATGATAGTCTGTAGTGAATAATGATAGTGATTGAACAGAATTAACCTAGACTTATGTAGTCTAGGTTAAACCCTTATAATGGGGATTGTATATTGAAAGCATATAAGTTTATGAATGCTCTTCCAATTAGAACCCTTATACAGGGATTAAATGTTGATGAACTCTTCCATTTCGTTGAAGGGTTTGAGAGAACCCTTGTGACATGGATTGATACATTTGATTCTCCTTTATTCTCTATGTAGAGAACCCTTGTGACAGGGATTGATACATTTGGTAGTGACTTTAATTCTTTAAGCAATGAATATCTGAACCCTTGTAATAGGGATTGAATTACTTTGATTTTAGCAATAAACTCAATACTTAGATCTAGAACCCTTTAATAGGGATTGCATTAAAAGCTTTTCTGCTAGTTACATTACAATATAGGGAGAACCCTTTTATAGGGATTGTATTAAGCATAGGAGGTGTATATTTGAATAGAATTTTAAAAATAATAGTCATAACTATCTTTAGTTTTATTGGAATATCAGTAATGAGCATAATTCTTTTAATAGGTGGAATACAGCTATTTGTACTCGGATACAACGGAAGTATTCCTGATGTTGAAGAGAGACCAAAGATTATTGCTCATGAACTAGGGAAGAAATACGGAGATAAGTTCGAAGTACTTAGTTGTGAGCAAGTAAATCTTGGTAGTTACAAGGTTGCTAAGCACGCAAATATTGGTGAGGCTAAGTGTTTGTCAGATGGAATTAAGTTTAATTATCAAGTAGATTTGAGATGTAGAAAAGATTTATGTGATAATTACATTGGATTATTGAATGAACCAGTAATAATGGAGGATATAAAAGAGTTATTAAATGAGAATAACTTAGAAGAATATTTTTATAACTTAGAATTAGATATGAATTATTCATATGAAGCAAAGACATTAGCTGAGTATAAAGAAGATGAAAACATAGTAGTAAAAGTTGATACAGAGGTATATGATTCTGAGGATGCAGAAAACTATTATAGACTTTTTCATTTATTAAAGGACAATGGGTATGTATTTGATGCTAAGTTAAGAGACAGTGATAATAAAACATATCTAAGTGGTAGACCTTCAGATACAGATAAAGAAGCATATATAACTGAAGAAAGATTCAGGAATAAAATGGAAGATATAGGAATATACTAATGGTGATTTAGTATGTTCTGTGATAAGAACCCTTTTATAGGGATTGATACTTGTAAATTTTATTCAACATACACATTTTAGAAATATTCGTGCTGAACCCTTTTATAGGGATTGTATAATCATAACTTCAGAGTTTTCAAGGGCACAGTTTGAACCCTTTTATAGGGATTGGTGAGCTATAAATAAGTTGGTATAGTACTAGGAAATTAATCTTAGGCTATACCAACTTATTTTTGTGTAAAAATTTTAAATTAGTATTGATTTTTATAGATAAAGGTGTTATAATATATTATATAAAATGTATTTGGAGGTAAAAGATGAGAGTACTTTTATTACTTAGAGGAGCTCCTGGGTGTGGAAAATCAACATTTATTGATTATAATGGTCTTAGACCTTATGCATTATCTGCTGATGAAATTAGGTTACTGTGTCAATCTCCTCAGCAAACACCTGATGGTTCTGTTCAGATTGGGGTAAATCATGAGGAAAAGACCTGGCGTATCTTATTTGATTTGCTTGAAGCTCGTATGGAGAGTGGAGAGTTTACTATTATAGATGCTACGAACTCTAAAACATCTGAAATGAACAGATATAAAGAGATGGCAGATACATACAGATATAGAATGTACTGTGTAGATTTTACAGACTTGCCTATTGAAGAGTGTAAAAGACGTAATGCAGGCAGAGAGCCTCTTAAGAGAGTTCCTGATGAAGCAATAGACAAGATGTATGCTAGGTTTAAGACTCAGAAGATACCTAGTGGTATCAAGGTAATTAAGCCTAGTGAACTTAGTACAATCTGGATGAAGCCTATTGACTTCTCTAAGTATAATAAGATAGTTCATATTGGAGATATACATGGATGCTATACAGCTTTAAAGGAATACTTTGATAAGAATGATATAGCTGATGAAAATACCTTTTATATCTTTACTGGAGATTATATAGACAGAGGTATTGAGAATGTGGAAGTTATGAATTTCCTCTTTGAAGCAGCTAAGAGAAAGAATGTATTTCTTCTTGAGGGAAATCATGACAGATCTATTCAGATTTATGGTCATGGTGGTGCTTCAAGAAACAAAGAGTTCGAGTTTGGAACTAGGAAGCAGTTCGAGGATGCTCATATAGATACCAAGGAGCTTAGAAATCTTTATAGAAGATTTGGACAGTGTGCTTATTATACATATGATGATAAGACAGTGCTGGTATGCCATGGTGGAGTAGCTACTGTTCCTGATAACATAACTAAGTTAGCTACATGTCAGTTAATTAATGGTGTAGGCAAGTTTAGTGATGCAGATACTGTTGAAGATACTTGGATGAACACTACTGAGAATAATATGTATCAGATACATGGACATAGAAATACTAAAATGAGTCCTATACAGTCAAGAGATAGAGTGTTTAATCTTGATGGTGCTGTAGAACATGGTGGTGAGCTTAGAATAGTAGAGCTTACTCATGATGGGTTTAAGTGTATAGGTATTAAGAATACAGTCTTTGCAGAAGATGCAAGCTTAGAGAATATGTCTGAGTCAAGTGAGGTTGGAGCAAATGATACTGTAGCTGACTTGATTCTTAAGCTGAGAGCTGATAAAAAGAACATTGAAGAAAAGAACTTTGGACATATAAGTTCCTTTAACTTTACAAGAGATGCCTTTATAAACAAAGATAATTGGAATAGCAGAACTGTAAAAGCTAGAGGCTTATATATTGATGTAGATAAGCAGAAGATTGCAGCTAGGTCATTTGATAAGTTCTTTAATGTAAATGAAATGCCATTTACTAAGTTTGATATGCTTAAGAACAAGCTTAAATTCCCAGTGAAAGCCTATGTAAAAGAAAATGGTTTCCTAGGTATTGTAGCATATGATGAATATGGTGACTATGAGGATAACCTGATTGTAACAAGTAAGTCAAGCATAACTGGAGATTTTTCAGGCTGGTTAAGAGATATGCTGAACAGAAAGACAGAGTATGATACTCGTAAGAAGATGGCTGAGTTCTGTAAGGCTAATGATTGTAGCTTGGTATTTGAATGTGTAGACATGGGTAATGACCCTCATATCATTGAATATCCTGAGTCTGAGCTGTATCTGCTTGCTTGTGTAAATAATGAGATTGAGTTCAAGCAGATGAGCTATAATAAGCTTGAGAAGTTAGGAAGAGAGCTTGGACTTAAGGTTAAGACATTGGCTTATACTCTTAATAATTGGAGTGAGTTCTATGATTGGTATACAGAGGTCAATGCTGATGACTATAAGTTTAATGATAGAATCATTGAGGGTTTTGTAATTGAAGATGCTTCAGGATTTATGACAAAGATTAAGCTTAGCTACTATCAGTTCTGGAAACACATGAGAGCTGTAGCTAGAGAAACATTACGCTATGGTTATATAAGAAAAACTGGTGCATTGACAGATGAAACATCTAATATGTTCTATGGATTCTGTAGAAATCTATATAATGAGGCAGGAAGTCCTGTTATGAGAGACCTTATACCTAGAGATATAGTCTATCTCAGAAAGAGATTCTATGATAGTTTAAAGAAGTAAGATGATGTAAAGATTGTGGTCTTGTTATGAAATTAAATTGAACATTGTTTCATAACAAGACCATTTTTAGATTTAGGGTAGGACATTATGAATAAGGCATTGTTGAAAAAGAGAATAGTAATTGGAATGTTGATATTTGGACTATTGCCTTTTATGCTAATAGCAGGTTGCTTGATATATGATGCTTTTGATGGTGTAGCTGAGTTTAGTCTATTCATTCCACCTAATAAATGGTACTATGGGTTGGATGCAATAAGGTATGAGTTATTCTGGGTGTGGGTATTTATGTGTGCATATTGGTATATAAGTATTCCTTGGGTTGTTATATTTATAGCAATTCCTATTGGTTATATTCTATTTATAAGGAGTAAGGAATGAAAATAAAAGTAAGAGATATCATGGTTGGCTTAATAATGGGAGTTATGTTATTTTATATAGATATCGTAATGTATGATATTTATTCAAAGAGTGAGATAAGTGACCATTTAAGTGAAACAGAGTTTTTACTTAGGGAAAATAATGTTGGTTTAAGTGTAGTTACTAGAAATGAAGAAAAGAAAGCTGACCTTGATGATTTAAGTCTGTATGAAATATTGGAAGAAACAGGTAAGATAAAGTATAATCTTAAAGTTGGTGATAAAACATATGAATTACAGAGTATAGCTGATAAAGTTGTTAATGATGATGTAATAAGCCTAGAAGAAATTACTGATTCTAGAAGAAAAGAAATAAGTGACATGGTAGGTAAGTTTGATAGCATGTGGGGCAATGTTACTATATTTTCAATACTGTTAGGATTAATAGTTGGTACATTTGCATCAGTACGAGGATTAATATAAAAGATAGCTTGAACATTTGATATGGGGGATAAACAATGAGTAAAGAGAATTTATCAGTAACTGGGCAAGACATATATATTGGGATTGTATTTGGAGGGTTATGTTCACTAATATTTATAATAGGTTTTGCACTTGGAATGCCTATGGACATTAGCAATAAGCTAAATGCATCAGAGTTTTATCTTAGAGGAAATACAAATAAGTTAAACATAATTATGAATGGAGAAACAGAGGCTGTGGATCTTGATAATTTGACTGTGTATTATAAGTTAGATGAACAAGATGCAGAAAAAGATGCAATAAAGTATGAGCTTATGGCTGGAGAGAAAAGATATGAGCTGTCAAGTATAAAGGATAAGATTATTGATGGTAAAATAATAAGCTTAGATGAATTTACTGATGCTAGAAGGAAAGAATTAAGTGACTTTATAAAAAATGAGTTTAAGAGTATGTATAAATACACATTCATTACGTGGGGATTGGGAGCTGTAGTTGGGGCTATAATAAACATTATACTTAGTTTAAAGGATGAGTCAAAGGAAGAATCAAAAAATGGATCTGACTAAACTAATAACTGACTTTCATACAGGAAAGTGCTTCTGTGCAAAGGGTAAAGATAAGAACTTTAATGAAGTATACCTAACCAGATTGAGTAATTTATTGCTTGTAGAAGTTAATAATAGCATAATAGATTTGAATGCAGACTTTGATATAGATAGAAAATCATTGATAAGATTGAGAGATAAGCTTATTGAAAATAAAGTTGACATATTAACATTGAATTTTGATAAAGAGGTTTGAGAGGTTGACATGGGTTATACAGATGAGTGGACATTGGAAAAAATTAAATACTGTATAGATATGTCAAATATGTTTGGTAAGGTATATAAACTAAAAACTGGATGTACTTTAAATATTTTAAATGAAGATGTTAGTATACTGAGTGTACCTGATGATGTATATGACATTGGTTATACTTCATTGGCTATTGGAGAATTTGATATACAGTGTAAAACTCTTATAGTAGTTGGAGGAGTCAATGTTTTTAGTATGAATTATGCTTTTGCTAATAATGTAAGTATAAAAAGAATTGACCTTAGATTCTTTGATATGCAGAAAATATGGAGTATGAGTAGTGCATTTGCAGGGTGTATTAATCTAGAAGAGATATTATTTGGGCAGTATGAGTTACATAAATTAAGCTCAATGTCAAGAGCATTTAATGATTGTAGGTCTTTAAGAGAATTGGATTTGCAATGTGTTTATACAGATGATACTCCAGTAGCAATTGATGCAACATTTGGTAGATGTTATAGGCTAGAGAGATTGAATTTAAAGAACATAAGTAATCTAAAATTAGACACTGGAGGTTATTATTATAACTTTTTACATGATTGTGTTAATCTAAAAGAAGTTATCAGTGACAATGAGATTATTAGTAATGTTTGGAAAAAGCATTTAAAATATATGAAAAACATTAAGGCTGAAAGAGATGCCCTAATGGGTTAAAGAAGTTTAAGGGGATTGGCATGAGTTATACAGATGAATGGACATGTGATAGAATTAAATACATAGCTGAAACATCAAGATGCATGAGTGATGGATACATTATTGATGATGGTGTTACTCTAAATATTATAAATAAATCTGTTGCTTTAATAGACGTGCATGATAATGTAGCTAAGCTAAAACAATTGTTTTTTGAGATAGAGAGACTTTATAACACTGAGTGTAAAGTTAGAGAGTTTATGAATAGCTCTGATACAACGATTATAGTGCATGGTGGTCATAATGTTACATCTATGAATAAGTCTTTTAGACTGCATAGAATACATATTTCTAATGACAGAGTATACTGTCCTATAAGATTTGACCTCAGATGTTTTGATATGAGAAACGTTAGCCATATGATGAGTACATTTGAGAATTGTGGTGATACACAGGAGATTTTATTTGGTACTGATAAAGTAAGTAAAATACAAGATATGATGGACACTTTTAGAGATTGCTATTCATTACAAAAGTTAGACTTACAGTGTATACATACAGATTGTATAGTACCAGAACTATGGAGAGTATTTGAAAGATGCTATAGTATAGAAGAAATAAACATGCCTAATTTTACTAATGCAATAATTAATCACTATGGTCAGATATTTGATAACTGCAGAAGTTTAAAGGTTTTGAATTGTCCTAATATAAGGATTAATAAGATTTGGAAAAAAGCTATTGAGCATGTAAAAGAATTAGATGCATATTGTGAGTATTATGATTCTATAAATAGAAAATAATCTTAAAGATAAATGGATTGGACTATAATTAAAAATTGATTGAGCAGTGGTAAATTTTTGAATGGGCATTGCAAAGAAGCATTGAGGTAAAAATTGATAGCAGTGAGGGTGTTTTCAAACAAATTTAAAAATAAAATTTTGTAGGATAAGTTGGAGGTAAGGTGTATTAATTATTTTGTCTTTTGAAAAAATTGGGGGCAGTGCAAAGATACAGTGACGAAAAATTGAGGTAGCAGTGGGTGCAAAAAATTGAGTTTTTGGTTGGTTGAAAATTTCCGAGTTTATTTATAAAAACAAATGTTCAAGAAAAATAAATAAAAACAAATGTTTTGAAATAAAAGATGAAAAATAGTATTGACGAAATAGGTTATGAGTGTTAATATATAAAAGTAAGTTAAATAAAGATTTTGAGAGGGAAATAAAAATGATAGCTATGATTAGCACTTTGATGCTCATGATATTTATAGGAATTAGCATAATGACTTTTGTTCTTAAGCTTGTATATAAAGCTTTCAGTCTGGCTATATCTGGAATGAGCTTTGGAGTTCAGGTTGTAGCTAAGATAGCATTTTTAGTACCTGTTATAATAGCAGCAATTTACTGCACTAAATTATTGGGAAATGGATTTATAGCTTAATAGAATTGGAGTAATCAATGATTAAAATTAAGAAAATCAAGAAGAAGTCTGATGGAACCACATTATATAACTGTATGAACTGTTGTAATAAACAAGCTGATTATGATATGTTCATTGGAACAATACATCTGACAGTCTGTAAGGATTGTATTAAGCAGGTAAAAGATAACATACTTGATGTTGTTGTAGAGTAAAGAGAAGGCGGTAGGCTGAGTTGATGTTTAAGGAGGCTTTTGGTCTCCTTTTTAATTTGTAAGTATAACTTTGATATAAATTTAGGCTGTAAAGTGTAAATAGTTATAAAATTAACAAATAGGAGGTAATTTTTTATGAGTAAGAAACTTAAAAGAAGCATAGAGTCATTTTTTATAGCCCTTGTATTTCTCATAATGATAGCTCCTATTGCTATGGTGTTCTCTGAGTGGAAAAATATTAGCATAGCTGAACTTGAAGCCATTAGTGGTTGGGCTCAGACAGTTATGATTATGTCAATAGCAATACCATTTATATTAGTGATATATAGTAAGTTAACTAAGAGTTTATGTAGCTACTTCGGTATGCTAGTGCTGAGCATTGGTTTAATGATAGCTACTATACCCTCTGCTCTATCAAATATAGAAAAAATACCTATAGGATATAAGAATGTGCGTGCTAGGGGTGGAGTTATAACAGTTGATAGTGTTGATGAAGCTACCTATAATAACTGGTTAGGCAATAGAGATATAGAGTTTTTCATTGGTAAGAATAAGGCTGAAGAATTTGTTATAGATAGTGTAGCAGAGTTAAATGAACTTGGAGCTGAATGGATAGATGATAAGCTAGTAGTAAATTCAGAGAAGTTCAGTGATGAATATAGATTAACATGGTTAAAGAGAGGAATAAGCAGAAGTTTGTTAGCTTCATACATATTGATTTTATTTGAACTTTTAGAATTTATAGCATGGAGGTATATAAATAAAAAGTTAGAAGCTGGAGATACAGTATTAGGCATTAAATCAGAGAGTGAAACAGATGATAATAATGTAAAAACTGTGAGAAAACAATTAGAAGCAATGAGTAAAATAGCAACTCGTTAAATATAGAGTCTAAATACACTAACCTGTTAAAAGGGTTAGTGTATTTTTATGTATAAACTAAATGTCTTGTTGAATAGCATTATAAGCTAGTAAATAGTAGTTATTAAATTTTAAAATAAAATTTTAAGTTTATTTATGGGGGCAACATGAGCAAGACATTAGACTTTAGTAAAGATAAGGAGCTTATAAGACAGGATAGTACTGGTGAATATATAGAAGTAACATTAAATGTTAAGAAAGCTTTTGGAAAAGGTCGGTTATATAGTGATGGTAGCATGCTGATAGAAGAAGGACACTATAAAGCATGTGTACCTAGTGCAAATGAAGTATTCAAAAAGGCATACAGAAGTGACTTAGGTTTAAATGCAGATTCTGATGGTGATATTAAAAATATAAGAGTTGGAAGTGCATCAGGAGCAGCTAATATCTTAGTGGGTGGTTTAAGTTCAGGTTATATTGTTTGGAAAGACAAGAAAGATAGGATTGTAGACTTTTATAGAGATACACATAATGAAAAAAGTGAAACACCTAAGAAAAGAGTAATTGCAGAGGTATTAGACCAAAAACCTCGTAGAAAGAATATAGGAACAGAAGGAAAGCCTTTAGAGACACTTGTAAATCCTGATGTAAAGCAGATATTAGGTGATAAAGTTCATCTTGAAGAAGGTGATGAACTTACATGGTATAGAGATGCAAATATAAATATAATATGGCATACAGATGGCTCCTGTGATTTATTTGAGAGGGAGCACATAGGGATTTGTGGGGCTGTCTTTAGGATAGTGTATGGACACTGGAGAGGTAAGGGTGAGCATGGTTCTGGAATGGAGCCTCAGCATTGGATATATAAAGGTATCAAAGTTTCTGATATTTTAAATGTTTATCCTAATTTTTGGAAAGCATGCGAAAATAGCCTAGATTATGGAGATAACACAGAAGCTGAGGATAACAGGAGTTATGAAATGGGCAGAACAAGCAATAAAGAAGCAGTTGATAAAGAAGGTGTAACTAAAGAAGCTGTTAGGCAACCTAAGTATTACTATGAGTCAACTAGGCTAAAATATAGAACAACAAATTCTGATGTACAATGCAGTGCTGTTAGAGATATTAATAAGATAAAAAGTCAACTGTTTTATGAAGGTAGCAATAGCAATCAAGACACACCTTGGAAAATAGCAGAAGATATGATAGACCTACTTCCAGAAAGTGTATGGAATCCTCATACAAAGTTCTTAGACATCTATTGTAAGAGTGGTATATTCTTAGAAGTTATAAAGAATACACTTAAAGATAAATGTTATGAACAGTATAGAGAAATGGGATTAGCAACAGATACAGAGATAAACAAGTATATATTTGAGAATCAATTATATGGATTATGTTGGTCAAAAAGAAATTATGAATATACAGCTGAGAGTTTATTCATGGTTAGAAGTCCTATGAATAGCTATAATATAAAGAAGTTAAGTGAAGTACTTAAGGCAGAAGAAAATACAGAAATATTAAAAGATGAACATGACGGAAATACGGATGAATACATAAAGAGAGATTATGTAACATTGGGATTGATTAAGAAATACAGGAAAAAGAATGAATATACAGGAGAAGATGAAATGACAATAGATGTAGTAGTAGGAAATCCGCCATATAACAAAGATATATACATTGACTTTGTAGAGAATGGGCATAAGATTGCAAGACAATACTGCTGTTTCATAACACCTGCCAAGTGGCAAGCCAAAGGTGGAGAAAAGAACGAGTCATTTCGTAAGAATATAGTTCCTCACATGAGTAAGATCGTTTATTATCCTAACACACCAGATGTATTCTTTATAGGGGAAGCTGCTGGAATATCAGCATACAGAATAGATAAAGAAATATATGAAAAGAAAAAATTAGTTGTTAAAAGTAGCATACCAATTCTTAGGGGTAGCTGTGAGTTAACACATGATATGCCATTAGATATATGTGGGTGGAATATTATTAACAAAGTAAAAGGAAAAAGGATGTCTCTCAAAAATTATAACACTGATAAGAAGTATAAAGTTTGGGTTAATAATCTTGTTGGACTTAGTGGTGGAGGCGGAGATTGGCACACATGTCTGTTTTCCAGAGACGGAAAGACTAATTTTTTAGGGAAGGTATCTTTATCAACATGTCTAGAAGAAGAAAAGAAAATGACTTTTAATCAGAAATGCTGTTTTTCATCAGACACTAAGATAGCATGTGAAGCATTTAAGGCATATATATATACAAGGCTAGTTAGATTCTTACTTTATATAGGAAGGTGTGGTAACTCTGTAACAAATGATGAGACATGGCGTTTCGTCCCCGATCCAGGTGCATTTGACCACATCTTCACCGACCAAGAGTTATACACTAAATATAAATTGACTCAAGAAGAAATCAATGTAATTGAGTCAGTTATAAAGGAGCGTAAGTAATATGTATTAATAATTAATTTATACATAGAATAAAAAGAGTACCCCTTATAATGGGGATTGAATATATTTTTTATACAGCTCTTCATCTGTGAAAATAGAACCCTCGTTGGGGATTGAATTTATTATAGGTAATAACATTAAGTTTGGGAGGAAAGTTTAAGTTTGAGTCAAAATAGCATAGTGAGATTAAGTAAAGACAATATAAATGAGCTTCTTGATTTTTGTAAAGGAAAATATCCATTAACAAAAGAAGTTGCTCATAATATATGTATAGGAACACATCCTGTTAATCCTTGTACTCAAGTTTATGGTGTATTTTATAATGAAAATGGAAAAAGTGAGCTTGTAGCAATAATGACTGCAACATATAGCATTGTATTTCCGCACGAAGATGGAACTAGAATAGTACATATTAGTGGGGCATATACAAAAGATAATTTCAGAAATAGGGGATATGCATCTGATTTGTTAAAGGCTATCGAAAGAGATGCAAGGGATTATTTTCATGCAGATTATATGTGTTGTGATTCAATAGCAAATGAACTATATAAGAAAAATGGATTTAAAGAACCAGATGTAGAGACAAGATTGTGGAAACAATTATCTTAACTTAAAATATAGCATTGAACAGGGTTTAATCAGATAAACTACTGAGAAAGATAAAGAAGCATGATGTAAAAACAAGTGTTTAAATGGAGGCTAGATAAAATGGATAATAGTGATAGGATTAAGCAGTTAGAGAGAATAGGAGTATCACCTGACAATACAACTAACTACACTGATGGTATAGTTAACCCATATAGAAGTGTAGCATTAGCAATGATAGAGCGTGGTGAAGCAGTTCCAAATGACTTAGTAGAGCAGATAAATTACTTTGATGGCTGTAAGGTAAATACACAGGCTGAAGTTCAGGAGGATAATGTTTCAAGTGAGCTTGTAGAACAGGTAGATAACTTTGATAGTGAAAGTGATATACAGGCTAAAGTTCATGAGAACAGAGAACTTACCATTGGTTTAAATTTAATGCCAGTACTAATTATGCTTATGCTAATAACTGTACTTGGATGGTCTAGAAATACACTTAAGGAAAATACTCCGTATAATAGAATAACGGAGTTTGTATCAAGATATAACTTAAGTATACCAGAGGATAAGATTACAGAGACTATTGAAAGTATTGATAGTAAGTTTAAAGATAACAAAATAGCTGTTGTAGAATTAATAGATGCCAATGGAAATATTAATACTTATGCACTAGATGGTACATATGTATATAGAGGAGCTGTACAATCTGAAAAATTCACTGGTATATTTAAAGTAAAAGATGATGGTTCATATGAGACAGTAGAGAGACAGGTAGAAAATTAAGAGTCAGCAAGTGCTAGACAATAAAAGCATGACAATAAAAGGCTGGGCTTGAATATGAGTATTATTAATTTTGAAAATAGGACAAGGTGGATACGTGATTATAACATAGCTAAGACTTGTACGCCTATCAAAATAGCAAGAGATATGGTAAGTTTAATTGATGAAAAGTATTTCAATCCAGATTCAAAGTTTTTAGACATATATTGTAAGTCTGGAACAATACTTGAAGCCATAAAAGATAGATTAATGGATTCTAAAAGTATGATTGAAGCTTTTCCAAGTCAAAGAGATAGATATTATCATGTATTAGAACATCAGATATATGGATTAGTATGGGAAGATGTAGGCATTAATTGTGAAGAAATGTCTAATATAAATGTATTTGGTACATATGTAAATAGTAACATAAAGATGTTTAAAATAGCTTCAAAGAATAAAAAAGACGCATATAAGATATTGGATAATATAACATTTTTTAAGGATGAGATACAGAAGATTTTTGGAGAAAAGGATATGAAGTTTAACATAGTAGTTGGAAATCCACCATATAACAATGATGCATATCTTGACTTTGTTAAAGCAGGTTATCAACTTTCAACTCAGTATAGTACATTTATAACTCCTGCTAAATGGCAGGCTAAGGAGGGGTACAAGAATGAGCAGTTCAGAGAGACCATAGTTCCTCATATGAGCAAGATAGTTTATTATCCAGATTGCGTTGATGTATTTGGAATATCAGAATTAGGTGGAATTTCTTATTACACAATTGATAAAAATAATATACACGATACTAAAGATATAATAAATAAATGCGAACTCCAACCTTTACTAAATAGCAGTATGAACAGGGAAATAAATAGTACCCTTTGGAATAGTGCACAAAGCATAATAGAAAAAATAAAAAGCAGTGATGATTATAAATTATATGTATTACAGGACATAAAACAAAATAGAAAAACTTGTACAATAAACATAAATAAGCAAATTCCTACAGAGCGTAGTCATATATGGGATTGGAATAATTCATGTATAGACCCAAAGTATGTAGGTCATGGTGGTTGCTTACTAAATAAAAATGATGGTAGTACACCATTACTTGGCAGAGCAAAATTTTTAAGGCATGCTGAAAATGGCTCAGGTACTTCAATAAATATATTTACATCAGATAGTGAACTTGAATGTAGGTCATTTACATCATGGGTTTACAGTAAGTTTATAAGATTTTTATTAATAATAGCATTATGCAGTAACTCAGTAATGAATGATATTACGTGGCGTTTTGTACCAGACCCTGGTAAATTTGACCACATATTTACAGATAAAGAACTTTATGAAAAATACAATCTGACAGAAGATGAAATCAATATCATTGAGTCAATAATTAAGGAGCGTAAGTAAATGATATCACAATCAGTTATACTTGAAGAAATTGATAATGGGTGCTATGGTTGTTATGCTAAAGGCACTGATGGAAATAAGATTAAGAACAATGAAGGTGTTAAAAACCTATTAATGAATGAGATAAAGACTCTAGAAGATTTAGAGTCTTTAAATAATATAAATGAATATGAAGTAGATAAGGCATTCTTAGACAAAATGAAGTATATCAAAGAGCATAAGAATGAAACTGATAATCTGATATATACAGGTGGGTTGGACTTCTTCAAAGGTTTAAAGAAAGCACTTGAAGATGGAGTTGCTGGTGACTTAGCAGATTTGAAAGAGTGGCAGGCACTTAAAGAACAAACAGAGGCTGATATTAATGAAAAACTTAGCAAGGCTGATGCTAATGAAGCTGATGAAGAGATTGAGAATCTTAGGAAGGAACTTGCTGATGCTCAGACTGAAATTAAGAAAATTGAAGATAAATTTAATGATGAACGTGACAACTTCATGGAGCACTATGTAGTTCCTGAGACTCAAGATACTACAGATGAATTACCTGCAAGTGTAGCTGAGGGTTTATGTTCTGATGATATTTACATTAAGAAAACAGCTAAGGCTATTGTTATTTTAGGGGTAAATAATATGTCTAGAGCATTTAGAGCTGATGATGGATATACTAATGTAAAGAAAAGACAAGATGAGAAAGCTTATAACACAATGTTTAAGTTAATGACACGAAAGAGATTTTCAGAGAAATATAATATATTCTTTATTTAATAATTAGGATGGGCAAAGTTGATTATGGATAACAACATTGATTATGAGAGTGAACTTGTTGACAAACTTATTGATGCAGTTTTCTTTGATGAGAATAAGACAAATACATCTGATAAGAATGATAAAGTATCTGAAGCAGAACACTCAGATAATTCTGATAAAGCAAAAGAAGCTGATAAAGCAAAAGAAGCTGATAAAGCAAAAGAAGCTGATAAAGTAAAAGAGGCTGAGCATTCAGATAAATCAGATGAAGCAAGCAAGGCTGAAGAAACAAATGCATCTGACAAGGCTAAAGAAGCTGTTATAGCTGATGAAGTAAGACAGTTAACAGATGAGCAAACAGAACAAATAATAAATGCTCTTGCAGATAAGATAGCTAATGGAGATAGAGCTGATATTCTAAAGCAGATAGCTAAGAAAGTGAATGAGATAAACCTTGAAAATCAGTGGGAATATACTCCTAATGAAAGTACAGGTGAGTTTAATACAAAAGATTTATATGAAGATTCTACTATAACAGCTGCTAGAGACATATTAAATAAATCTCATAGACTCCTTATATTAGGAAGTACAGGTACTGGAAAGACAGAGTTAGCTTATCTGTTAGCTCATAAGTTTACTGGTGAAGCTGTTGCTAGTGGAGATATTAAGCTGTCAAAAGTATGTGTTATAAATGCTAGAGATGGTAAGAGCATATGGGTAGATGATGTTAACACTGAGAGATATGTAGGTGAACTAAATAGATTTAATGAGTATATAAAGAAAAATAATGAAACAGCAAGTGATGAGGCTGAGACTTGTAAATATGTGCTCATATGCAATGAAATACAGGCAAGTGATGCAGGGTATTTGTTAGGAAGTCTTTGGGAAGATGCAAATAACTCTGAAAAGAAGCTTAATAAACTTGAGGATAACCTTTATATAATCTTTACTGCTTGTACTGACCAGGATTTTGGTATAGATGACCAGATTAAACAAAGAATAAACAGTGTTGATGTTGGTTATATAAGTAGTAAGTATCAAGATAAGCATAAAAAGATAGTTGAAGCTTATAAAGATAAATGTAGTAACATTGAAGAAATACTTAATAACATTGAATATATAAATGATAAAGAAGAGTATTCAATTATAACTATGAGAAAGTTTATGGGTTTATTAAATGGTGAGGGTATAGAGTTCAGTGATTATATAAAAGAAACCTATAAAGATGAGGTTAGTAAAATAAAAATTAAGCAAGCAGGGTAGGTAAAGTTTATGGGTCATGTTATAAGTGATGATACAGTTGTTGAAATGATAAGTTACCTATCTGGATTAAAGAAGAGCGATGTAAAGAGTGGCTCAAATCTTAAAGAATTGTTGAAAAAGACTATAACTGATTTAGCTAGAAAGTTATATTTGAGAAATGAGCTGTATCTTAAAAAAGCAGACATAAAGTATGATAGTGTAGAACATATATTAAATAAGAACGGAATCTTTAGATTTAAGAGTAATGCAATAATATATAAGACTCTTAAAGAGATAGGTGGAACAGTATATTTTGATGATACTAATGATAAAAGCAGCTCTTCTGAGGTGAATAAATCAGATGATAGCAGTAGTGAAGCAGACAAATCTAAAGAGTTTAAAGATGCTAATAACAGAAGAGTTATAGCTACAATAGCTGATAATCTTACTGAATCTGATTGGGATGTAACCTTTAGAGCTGGTTCTAAAGATAGATTGAGTTTATTGAGACTATGCAGGATGTATCATAGGCAAGAACTGATATCAGATGTAAAGACAAAAAATCATGCAGAAGCAGTTAAGGTTGCATGGGAAAGAGAATGTGACTTATTCGAGGAAGTTATTAGAAAGCATACAGTTGATAAATTTAAGGGTAATGATATAAATGTTAGTGATACTAATAAAATAGTAAGTATTAACAGTAAAGAAAAACCATATGCTCTTAGTCTTGAGACAGATATAATTGTAAAGAGTCCTAATAAACTGATAATTATAGACTGTAAGGTTTATAAGAACATAAAGTCATGGTCACATGGTAAGCCTAAGTACAGGTCTAATGGCAATAGATTCCAAGTCAATAGCTATATAGGAAGTGCATTACAGAAAGAAGAATATAAAAGAGACTTAGCTGAAGGCATTTTAGTTCATTTAGTACCTACTGATGCTGATGAAGATACAATGAAGATGCATCAGGCTAACTTAACAATAGAAGATGAAAGACCTATAGAGTTATGGGTTATACAGGACAAAGGTTTAAATAGTATTTTTAAGGAGTATGATGAACTGCTAAGAACAAAGTTAGAAGCAGAGCAGGATGAAGATAAGGCTGAGATAAGCTAAGTTAGGACAGGAGTTAAGATGGTGGGCACTAATGTTATTATAATGATTGCCATATTAGTTATAGTGTTTATACTGCTTGCAATAGCTAATACTATAATATTAAAAATTCAGACTATTAAATATAAAAAGAAATACACATCAATAAATAGTGAATCTGAAACTGATACAGATGGACTGACATATGACAATATTATATACATTGGTGATTATGTAGATAAGTCAAAGAAGTCTAAGAATAGCAAATAGGTGGGGAAGTGAGTTTATGGAGGCAACTTTCACAGCAACAGATATAGTATGGATGCTAGTGTTGACAGAGATACTTACAGCACTTATCATGTCATTTAAAAATAAAGCTATTAAGGGAACGAAAGAAACTAAAGAGTCAAAAGAGACAAAAGAGACTAAAGATAAAAATGAAGAGCTTGTTTTAAAGTTGAAAGAAGCATCTGATACTGTTAAGAAGCAGAAGTTAGAGATAAATAGTTTAAAAGCAGGAAATGCAAGACTCAAGAGTTTAGTAGAGGGACTTGATAACGATAAGGGTAGTCTTAAGAGAGAAAATGAAGAGCTTAAGACAGAGAATAATAGGATTATAAAAGATAATAATAGGCTTGTAAAAGATAGTGAGATACTTATAAAAGAGAATAAGAGACTTAAGAGTTCAGTAAATAACTTAGATAAAGATTTTAATTCTCTTATACATAGAAATACAGTGCTAAAATCAAATAATGATAAGCTTATAAAAGAGAATGATAATATTAAGGATTCATCAGGTAACTCAAGTAGATTAAATAAAGATACAAATAGACTTAAGGCTGAAAATGAGAAACTTATAAAAGAGAATGAAAGACTTAAAAGTTCCTTAGCTAGCTTAGATAGATATGCTAATAATCTTAGAAGTTATGATATAGGACTGCGAATGAGTAATGAGAAGCTTCAAAAATCATTAGATATCAATGTAGATGAACTTAAGGCTGAGAATACAAAGCTAAAAGCAAAGAATGAAACTCTTTTAAAAGAGAATGAGAGTTTTATAAAAGAGAATAAACAGCTTAGAGATGCTAATAATCTTAGAAGCAAGAACATAGGGCTTAAGACTGAGAATGAAGGACCTAAGAGTTCATTAAATAAATCAGATATTGATATTACTTATCTTATGATTGCAAATGGAGAGCTAAAGGAATGTAATAAAAAACTTGTGAAAGAGATAGAAGCTGTAAAGTCTGAATATAAAGACAAATTAAGTGAGGTGATAGCTGAAAGAGATAAGGCAAGTAACTATTTTGATTTATATAAGTTTAATTCAAGCAATGAGATAGACAATCTTACAAACGAAAATGCAGGGCTAAAGAGTGAAAATGAAAGGCTTCAGAATTTATCAAGTGGCTTAAATAAAGATGATAATTTCAAGTTTGAAAACATGGAGCTGAGAGCAGAGAATGAGAGGCTTCAAAGTGAGATAGAATCTATACAGGCTGAATGTAGAGAAAAGCTAAGTGCAGTAATAGGTGCAAGGAATAAGGAAAGTAACTATTCTGATATAGTTAAGTATAACCTAAGTGAAGAGATAGAAGATCTTAAAAATGAAAAAGATAAGCTTATAAGTGAAATAGAAACTGTAAAGTCTGAATATAAAGACAAATTAAGTAAGGTAATGGCTGAAAGAGATGAGGTAAGGAATTACCTTGATACAGTTAATAATGAGAAGTTTAAATTAAGTAAAGAAGTAGAAAGACTTAAAGATGGAAGAGATAAGACAAGTTATTACTTTGGTACACTTGATAAAGATAAGGTTAGACTATATAAAACGATAGCAAGACTTAATGATGAGAAGGGTAGGCTAAGAACTAATTTAGAAAGTCTTAAAGTTGAAATGGATGGACTTAAAGCTGAAAATAATAAGCTGACTAATTACTTTGGCCTAATAAGCTTCAATTCAAGCAGAGAGATAAATAGACTTAAAGCTGAAAAAGATGAGCTTATAAGTGAGTTAAAAGGTCTTAAAGAAGATGAGGATACTTTAAGATCTAATTTAGAATATACTAAAATTGAAAGAAATAAGGCAAGAGATTATATTAATATACTTAATAGGGAAAATGTTAGCTTAAGTAGGGAGCTAGAGAGTATTAAAAATGCTAAACAAAATGGAGTAAGGAATTATATTAATATAGTTAATTTTAATTTGAATGCAGAGATAGATAGTCTTAGAACTGAAAATGATAATCTTAGAGTTGAAAATGATAGTCTAGTAGAGGCAATAGAAAATCTATATTAGGATATATTGAAAAGTGTTTGAGGTATAGATATGAGTAGAAAGAATAGAGAAAAAGATAAGAAGCGTGAGCAGAGAATATATGAAGAGTACAAGAGGATAAAGAGAGTGAACAGTAAGCCTTATAGGATACTCATTAAACTAGACACACTTTTATTGAACTATTGTGATTGTGTAAGTCGGTGTGGTCATAAAGATCCTTCTGGAACTTTTTTAGTTATAAACTTAATATTACTTAGTGAATATGCATTTTGTTATACTATAGTTGTGCCACAAGTTTTTGGTGAATATACAGTTCTAATAGGAACTTTAGCATTTATAGTCTTTGTAGGAACACTAATAAAGTTATGCAGAATGTTTAAGGAGTGTAATAAGATAGACAATACATTTGTGTCTAAATCAGGTAAGGAGGATACAAAATCAGTATGAATTTAAAAGAAGCTGTATTACAAAGAGATAATGTACATTATGTTAATTTATATATTGATGAGATTCGTGACTATATTAGTTGCAACGTAGCTGATAGTAATGGTAAATACATGTATGAAAATCCTGAACTCAGTATAGATGATTTGGAAGGCATAGAGTTTAATGATGTTACAGACTTTGATTTTTCTAAATGTGACTGTGCTTTTAATGGATATCTCGTAACATTGAATGAGGAAACCATTAAAAAACATACAGATGAAAATAAAGCATATAAAGAGCTTAACAAGCTATTAATTAAAAAGTATACTAAATATGTAGAAATGTATAAACGTAGTGAAAAATTCAGTCTAGAAGATTGGATACTATACCCATCAGCTATTATACCATTTGATGCATTTGTAGCATTTGAGGTACTTGATGCATTGCAGAATACACAATCAAATCAAAGAATACTTATACTGGGTGGATTAGCAGTTCTATGCATAGCATTTCATATATTTATAGTTGGATACTATTTAACAGATAGAGATGTACATAAAATATGTAAGGAATACAGGGAAGAATATGAAAATAAATTAAAACAAACTTTAGGATAAAGCGAGGACACTATGACTTTAAGTTGAAGTGAACCCTTGCAATAGGGATTGAATCTGTACCATACATTTCATTTACTTGCTCTATAGAGTGAACCCTTGCAATAGGGATTGAATTTTATAATAATGCTCTATGCATTCATTATAATTTAGTGAACCCTTACAATAGGGATTGAATTTATCACCGTTATCGTCGCTGTCGTAATCCTTGGAGTGAACCCTTGTAATAGGGATTGAATTGTTAGAAAACAAATTATTGACTGTTAATTATTAAAAGTGAACCCTTGTAAATAGGGATTGGATTTATTTTCTAAGTTTTTAAATATGCTATTAGGTCTATAAGCGAATCCTTGTGATAGGGATTGAATAGAAAAGAACTTGAGTCTAACAGGGTATTAAAAACAATTAGTGAGGTACAAATTTAATTATGCATTATAATGAGGTAGATTCAGAGAATACAGACATTCCAGAGTCTGTCAGGCAAGAAAGAAGAATACGAAAAGCAAATGAAGAAAGACCATTAAGACCTGAGGAAGTATCAGAAGCTTATGAAACTGGTAATTTTAACAAGCTGGCTGATAGATATGAAGAGCTAGGGTATGCTAGTCTTGCAAAGCAATACAGGAACAAAAATAAAGAAGAAAGCAAAAAGAAAAGTAATAAGCTACTAAAATTCTGTATATTATTCATAATTACATTTATAATTGCACTATTTTCAATTTATATGTATTCAGAATACAAGGTAAGTATTATAGAAATTGCAATAAGTTCATTGCTTATATCATTTGTATTATATATGTCATTTTTTTCTGAGCATGTACATATACTAATTATAATCAAGCATTGTCTTGTGTTTATTGGTTCAATACTTATTATTGGTTGCATTTTTATATCTGTTATAGCATGCTTTGTGGATATTAAAATACCTGTAAATAAGGTACAACAAGAATCAGTACAAGAGGTTACACAGGAGACAGAAGTAGAGACAGAGGCAGAACTATCAATATGGATAACTACTACACGTGTAAAAGTAAGGACTGAACCCAATGTAAATTGTACTGTACTTGGTGTATTAGATGCAGGTGTACAAGTAGATTATAAAGGAGATGCTAATGCAGATTGGATAATCATAAATTATAATGGACAAGAGGCTTATGTAGCTAAACAGTACATTGAAGTAGTAAAGGGTGATTAGAATAATACATGGGTATAGACATATCAAAAGAAAGAAGAGAAAATAAAAGATAATCAAATATTAAAAGCTTATTGGGGTATTTACAGGTATGATTGAAACTGAGAATCATTTAAATGAAGAACATGACGAGATAATTGGTTTAGATTTATATAAAGTAGAGTTGTTATATGAATAGGAGCATAACAAATATGCAGTTAAAAGGAATAAAGATTCTAAAGGAAACATAGTTGGATACAAAGATGAGAGAACCCTTGCAATAGGGATTGAATTTCTGTAAGATATTTATAAATTTTTTCTAATGTTGAGTGAACCCTTGCAATAGGGATTGATAAAATAACAAATTTAAGGGGGGCATATGTTAAACATAAAGGTTGTTGAAAATAAAAAGAACATTAAAAGTTTAGGACTAGACCTTATAGATGATTGTGAAGTAGGTTTTAAATATATAAATGGAATTTCAGAAAAATCAAAAATTCTGATGAAGTTGATTGATAAAGCAGATTATGTAGATGATACAACTATTACTGACAGATTTGGAGATAAGACTTTTATAGATAATTTAAGTACAGGATGTAAAACAGCGATATGCGTTGTAGAGTATCCAGATAAGTGGATAAATACAATGGAGTGTGGGTTAAATGCTTTAAATGCAATATTAACCACATGTGATGAAGGTAATATAATACTACTTGATACAGGTTGGGATATTCCAAAGACATTTGGAAGTGAAATAACTGTCAGTATAAACGGAAAGATATTCAATAAAATATCTGACCTGAATGAATATATAAGGGATGGTGAATATGATGTTTAATGCAGGAAGAAAACTGTTTAACATAGTTATAAAGTTAAATCCAGGGATATATACTTTTGATGATGAATCAGGTACCGGAAAAACTAGATTATACAAGGAGCTAAAAGATGATTCATCCTTATATAATAGAGTGCTAGCTGTAAATCCTTCTGATTTACGATTAGGTGTAGATGTAAATACACTGATAAAAAACGGGAAATATGAATTGATTGTGTTAGATAGATACGACAGGATGGATGGCATAGATAAGGATATATTGATAAATGCCTCAAAGCATTCAATTATTCTGATAGATTGTAAAGACCCAAGTGATTGGGTATATGGAACCGATTTTTGCAGGATACAGATGCATAGGAATGGGATAGAGGTTTATAAATGATATATTTATTTGAAGATAAATACTCAGTTTTAACATCTCATTTTATTCATAAATCTTACAGTGATAAAACTACAGTATCTTTTGATTTTGATGAATTGAGGCTTAAATCTAGAGGGGATACAGTATATTATACTTTGGTTAATGAGTTAATCAAACCAGAGTATAAAGATTTACATAAGATAATATTCACATCTGGAAATTCTGAACTGATACCTTGTGCAAATGCAATACTAATTTCTAATGAGCTTAAGGATGAGGAGATAGCTATTTTCTTTGACCTTTCAATTAGGAATAAAGTTATTTATAAATTATATAGGGATATCACTGACTTATATAATAACAATAGTAAAAGAGTGGTACCAGTACCTATAATATGTAGTGAGTATAATACTTTAAAAGCATTTGATAAACTTAAACTAAATAGCAAATACACTAAAGATTTGGAAACAGTACTAGAATTAGATATTTATTTTAAAACTCAACTATATGAAAAAGAGAAGGACAGAATAAAAACATTTGAAAAATTCTGTAAAAGAGTAGCTTACTATATAGAGTCTGAGCAAGCCACTGATTCAGACAAATATAATTTTGAGATATTTTTCAGAAAAGGTGATATAGTACATGACAATATTTTCTGGTGCTGGGCAAAGAGATACCTAGAAAATTGGTATGTATTACCAGGTAGAATAAGCAATGTGATGTATAAAACTAAAGCAATAGACTTAGATTACATAAATAAGAATCATAAATTATTAGTTGAAAAATATAATGAAGCAACAATAAGATACTTGGAGTATTTAAAAGAATCTAAGCCAGAATTAGTTAATAACTATAGAGTAGTCACATCTATGATTTAATATTGGTTAGAACCCTTGTAATGGGGATTGAATACTTAAATATTATTTTGTTGATACTTATTATCTAGAACTTATCTACTATAATAAAAACATAGATGATAAGTTAAAGAACCCTAGTTGGGGATTGTATCAAAAAGATTAATAGTAAAACAGGGATGTTGGGGTCTAACAGCATCCCTGTTTTTATTTTTTAAATAAAAAATTTTAGATAATAAGTATTGAAAAAACAAGATTTAGGTGATATAATATATAAAGATTGTAAAGTATTGTGAAATAGATATAGGAGTTTAATATGCAGGAGTATTATTTTTATACTCTCATCAAGAATGAGAACGGTGCTATTGTATTAGACGAAAAGTCAGTAATGCTAAAGGAAACAGATCATAGAATAACTGACCCTGACAAGAATTGTTTTCCTCATAGTTATAGATGGACAGTAGACAAGCTAATGTTAGGCGTTGTAGATACAGAATATCTTGAAGATAATTGTGTATGTAGCATTATTCTGGACGAGTGTAATAAGGATAGAGCAGCTTCTCTTATTAAGGAGTATCTTAATAAAGATATTGAGATGCTTCTTAGTCAAGTATTAACTTTAACTGAGTTAAAAGATGCTATAGATTAAGATTAGGAGTGGGATTTAATGTAAAGAACCCTTGTGATAGGGATTGAGTAAGAGATAGCTGAAGTTAATAATGAAGAAGATCTTGAGCTTCATGAGAAGTTCTGTAATGAAGGTAGTGTAGACAATGAGTGATACAGTAAAGACAGTAGACAATACAGCAAAGACAAGAAGAGATAAATTAAAGAACTATAAATTAACTGCTGTTGTACTAATTAGTTTAGCTATACCAACAATAATTGCATTTTTTATACGGTATCCAGTGTATGTTATTTTAAAACAACCACTTAGCGAGAATCTTTGGTTCTCATTCCTTTATTCAGTAGCAGCTATATTAATTGCAATGGAGTTTCATGTTAGGAATGATGCTAATGTAGATTTATATAAAAATGCTAGCAGTCTACTGATAAGTGCATTTATAGCTAGTATAGTCATTGTGATTACTATATGTGCAATTGTCAGTAGTATATTTGCTCAATTACATCCAGCTACTGATATATCTGTAAGCATAGATGGGTATGAAAGAGTGTTTAAACTTGAGGATGTACCATTGTATAATATTATGAAAGATGGTCATAAAGTAGAATATATCATAAAGTACAAAGATGATTCAGTTGTTACAGATAATATCAATGATATTGTAGAGGATGGAGAGATAAAGTACAGATATGGTAATGATGTTAAGCTACTATCTAATGATGAAGCAGCTAGAGATGCACATGATTTAAGTGAGTTTAGAGGCATATACAGTGTATGTTGGGAGATAGGATTAAGCTTGATAATACTATGGAGAATATACATATTTGGATTAATAGTAAAAAAGAAGCTAGATGATTCAAGAGATGCAGGTAAGCTTAAAGAGTTATCTAAAATCAAGAAAGAATAAAAGATAGAAAAAAGATAGGATATGCACTGCTATTAATATGATAGCAGTGCATTTTTTATTAAGCTATAGATTTTATAAGTTAGGTTAAGAAGTATGGGCATTTAATAGTAAAGGTTGTAAAGTTTAATTATAAAGGAGATAGCTATGGATTACTGTGTTATTTTAATGATTATAGTTTGTTTTATTGTTATAGCTCTTGCTTATTGTCTAAGTGCAGATGAAGATAAGATTGAGAAGCTTAAGACAGAGTCTGGGTATACAAAAGATGAGCTTGAAGCTAAGACAAAGGGCTTCAATGAGCTTAGTGAGAACCTCAGTGCAAAGCAGAAAGAAGCTGATGAACTTCAGAGTAAGATTGAAGATTGTGAGGGTAAGCTTACAGAGAAAGATGATAAGATACAGAGCTTAGAGCACGAGCTTGTTGAGGTTAAGAATGACCTTAGAGATAAGATTGAGAATTTAACTGATGCTGAGAATAAGCTTGAAGAGATTAAAGTATGTGCTGATAGATTAGAAAGTAAAAACTCTGAGATGATGTCTTTAGCAGAGACTAAGGAAGCTGAGTTCAAGAAAGAAATTGATAAAGCTAATGAGGTTATAAAGAGTATTTCAGAGAAAGCTGGAAGTTTATATAAGTTACATACTGAGATTGAAGAGTTACATAGAGGTGTAAAGACTAGACAAGCTGATGTAAAGAGATTAGCAGATGAAACTGCTATTAAAGAAAAAGAGATTAATGAATTAAACTCTAAGATAGATAGTAAGTCACTTGAGTTTGAGAACATATATTCTGAAATGAAGTAAAATAACATAGAATACCATATTGATTAATAAAGAGACACATATTATATTGTATGTGTCTCTTTTTATACAAAAAATTTATAGAAAGTATTGACAAAATAGGTAATAAGTAGTATAATTAATTAAAATTAGAGTTGATATAGGTTTATATAGGTGGTTGAAATGGAAGATGAAAGAATAAAAGATACAATAGCTGAGTTGAATAAGTCATTAAGAGGGTTAGATATACTCAGAAGTAAATATATTGATACAGGTTTAGCAGATGATTTGACAGATGGTATTAGAGCATTGAATCTCTGCATAAAAGGACTTGAGAATGGTGACTTAGGCTTAGATGAAGATGGTAATATCTGTAAGAAAGAGCTGACAGCTCATTGGATTAATCTTGTAGATGAATATGGTGATATTCATGAGTCAGTATGTTCTAACTGTGATGGCAATGGGCACTATAAACATAAGTATTGTAATAACTGCGGTGCTAAGATGATACCTATACCTGAAAAGTAGTAGGTATTAAATTTAAAGATATGGTGGGTGCTATGGAAAATATACATGAGATAGTTTATGTACTGAGTATTTTAGTGATGATAGTCTGTACATTCTTAGCATTTAAAGTACATAATCCTGCATATGTTGGTATAGCATGTGTAGTAATTGTAAAATTACTAGCATTGTTAGAAAAGTTCATTACTAAAGGAGCATGAGGATAAGCTATGACATTAACAGAGAGGAACACTAAGTTAGAGTGTTATATAGAGTGTTTAAAGTGTAAGGTCAGCGGAAAGGTTTGTGATGCTAATTGTCCAACTCAATATGAAGCAGGTAACATGGGTGAGATAATTGAGAATCTTGAAGCTATATCAGAGCATCTAAGCAATGAGCTTAGTAGCAATGAGTAAATAATAAAGTCATTAGTTTAATGTGAGGTTTAAGAAAATGAGTGCAAGTAACGTGAACGAAATAATTGATAACATCTGTGTAAAGTTAGGAACTACTGTTGAGAGGATAGTTCCTGAGTATGCAAAGTATATGATTGTTAGTAAGCTGACAACATTTATGACTGGTGTAGTGACTATGGTTATTACTATAGTATTGACAAATATGTTGTTAGCATCACTAAAAAAGAGAATTGCAGAGCACAAAGAAGAATACAATAGAAATGAATGGATATTTGAATGGTGGGCTATTGTATACATCATATTTGGTATAATACTTGTAATTATTGGGATAATTGCATTTACAGATGTAGTGAGTGGACTTGGTTTCATACCATGGCTTATAAGTCCACAGGGAGCATTTATGGCAGAAGTATTACACTAAGAGTAGTAAGTGAAGAGTTTGAATAGATAGACAGAAAGGATAAGAATATGCAGATAGAAATAAGTGATGAGCAGATAAATGGTATTGTTGGTAGCATAATTGAGACTAGGGTGGATGCTTGGTTTAAGGATGGTAAGAATAAATATGTTATCAGAGAAATGGTTGCTCAGGCTGTTAATACAAAGCTTGGAACACCTGAGTACTCTAAGCTAATAAGAGAAGAGGCTGAAAATAGTGCAAAGAATCTTTGTACTAAGGATGTAGTAAAAAAGATATGTGACAGAGTGTCTTATGACATAGCTGAGGCATATGCAGATAAATATGGAGATTGAGGATATGAGTATTAAGACTTTAGTTGAAATAGATATGGATTGGGCTAGAAAATCACTTGCAATAGCAGGGTTCATTCCTGATTGTAAATCAGGTTCTGATGATGAAATAAAGGATTTTATATTTAAAGCTATAGGATGCTATGGCGTAAAAGATGCAAATACAAACTTTGTTGAGCAGAAAGTTTATGATGAAGAATTTGCAGCTCGTAAGGATGCTGAGCTGGAAACATTTAAGATTGAGAAGAAGCTTAATAAGTATAAGAAGGCTGTTAGCCAGATACAGAATGAACTTGAAGAAGAGGTTAATGAAGATTATAGACAAGGTTTAAGAAGAGCTCTTCAGATTATAAATAGCTCAGTATCTGGAGATTAAATTGGAGGTTCATTTGAAGTGGAGTGGTTGCCAGAACTTTTCAGTGGACGGGGATTTATTTTTGGAGCTGCAATTCTAATAGGAGCTGTAGTAGTCTTGTTATTAATTTATACATTATCAGATTGTAACCAATTTATAACTGGTGCAGTAGCTATAATTTTTTATGTAGGTGTGTTTAATCCTTTAATGAAGCACTATGCTAATGAACTTATAAATTCATATAAATATAAGCTGTATGAACATTATGATGAATATGAGGAACATATAGAGAAAGTTACTAATATTTCAATTAAAGATGTTAGTAAGATATATCCATATAATGAAGAGTCATGTGCACTTAAGGAAATTGAAGAAAGGGCTAAAGATGATTCATTTCTTAAACTTATTACAGTTAATATGGATGACAAGACAAGTCAGATTATCTTATGGGATCAGTGTGCTGAGTATAAAGAAGTAACAGATGACAGTATAGAGGAAAGTTATTATCAGTTGTATAAAGATGATGATAAACAGATTGTCATTCTTGAAAAACATATAGGCACAAATGAACAAAACAAGGAGCATAAGGAACCTAAAAAGATACCTCAGGGTTAAAGATTGATACTAAAGGTGATTGAGATGAGCAATGAGTCAACGGAAGTAACAAGGAAAGATAGAATATATTGTTTAAAAGCAAGCTCTGACTATCATTCAGAACTTTGTGAGGAATGTAGGTTTTATCCTAATTGTGACCACACAATGCAGGATGATTTAACAGAAATGACGATTAAAGATTTGGAAGCATTAGAGCTAGAGTCAGAATCATGTGATGTACCAAAGATAAAGACGGCACATTGGATAAAAGTTGATAAAGACAAATGTAAATGTGATAATTGTGAGGTCATTTCTTTTATAGCCATGTATCCAAATGGGAATATAAATTATTGTCCTAACTGTGGTAGACGTATGATAGAACATAATGAAAGTGGGTTTAAACATGAATGATATTAAATGTCCATGTGACTTAAATAAGTTTATTTTAGGAGAGCCAAAGTTTGAAAATACATTCCCTGAAGAGGAATGTGAGCAAAGAAAACTTTATGGAGACTGTTATCACTGTTTTTCAACTGCTATAGCAAAGAGAGATAATCAACTAAAGGCTGATAATGACAAGATAAAAGAGATTGTTGATGCATGGAGAAAAGATACATGGACAGATAGTTTTTCTCATGAGTGCATGGTTAAGATTGCTAAGCTAGTTGAATCACCTGAAAGAGAGGAAGATACAGATGACAAACGGTAGAAAGACATTGGATACTTTTCCTAACACAATTACAAAACTATGCAAGAATAAAGAATTAACTTACATTGAACTTGAAAAGGATGATAAATGGATAGGAGACATTAATCTAGAGTGGTGGAACTCAGAATATAAAGAGCAAGACTCTAAGGATGATATGATTGACAAGATAAAAGCTGAGATAGAACAGAACGCTTATCCTATAGTACATGGAGTTAATAACCATGAAAAAGGTATGTCACTATATGGGATATTACGAGTTCTTGATAAGTTTAAGAATGAAAGTGAGAGCTAAGGAATGAAGAAGCTATTTTTGGTTACTTTTGATGGACATAATGATGAGTATGGTTCAGAAATATACCTTATAGGAATTTATTCATCACGTGAAAAAGCTGAAGAAGCTTGTAAAAAGGCTGTAGCTGAAATGGAAGCTATACATAGGGCTAATTCAAGTGATGAATATGATGCTGAAGCACATGAACCAACTATAGATGAAGTTGAACTTGATGAGTCCAAGAGTATACATGGAGGCAAATACAAGTTTATAACAGATGTATATCTTGGAGGCTATGCTGAATAAACACTAGGTAAGAAAGAGAGACATAAATGGCTGATTGTATGTACTGTAAAAATATGGATAATTGTCAATACATTGTAGCACCAGATGATTGTGAAGAGTTTGAAGAAACATTTGAGCATCATTGGGAAATGATGGATGACATTGAAAGAGAAGAGTTTAATGCAAGGAGTAAAGCATGACAAAGGCAGAGCTAATGACCTACGTAGGTAAGAAAGTGCAAGTATACTTTAAAGATGATGAAAAGGGCATATGTGGAACACTAGGATATGCAGATGAATTTTCAGAGAAGCATGATTATCGTAAACCAAACTATTTTTATATTGGTGATATATCATTTAAGGTGAGTCATGTAAGAAAGTTGATAGACAGTGAGGAATGATGGCGTAACTATAATGCAAGAAATAGAATACAGAGGTTATACTATTAAAAGAGACTCTAATAATGTAAGAGTCTATGATAAAAAAGGTAATTTCTTAAAACAGACTGCTTTTTCAAGCAAAGGTTCTGTTACAGATATGAAGGTCTATATAGATAATTTGATTAAAAGATATGGACAGTGAGGCTAAAGTAATGACAGAAGAAAGAAAAAAGGCTATACAAGAGTGGTTGGATGCTCATTGTAGAAAGTGTGTAAACAATGATGATAGAGGAACAGACTTTGTAAATTGTCAAGCTGAGTGTGAAGTACAAAAAGATGTAGGCATTGCTTGTATACATTATGAAGAAGCATTTGACATAAAGGAACCTGTTAGAGATTCAGATGGAGTTTAAATTGAATAGATTGATTAATTAAAAGACACATATAATGTAATATGTGTCTTTTTTATTTAAAAAAGTATTGACAAAATAGAGAATAAGTATTATAATAGATTAAAATTAAAGGTAGTAGTGTAAAAGTTATGATAGAAAGTTGGTATAAGAAATGACAGTGAAAGAATTAAGAGAGGAACTAGCTAAATTTCCAGATGGCATAGAGGTTATGCTTGAGGTTCCTATAAATGGAGTAGAGTTTAACAATTCTATTGAAGAAGTATACGAGAGCGGAAAGCTGTATCTTCATGGTAAAGGCTCGATAATTGGTGCAGGGGATGTAAAAAGATTTTGGGGAGTAGACATAGCAGAGAAGTGAGGACTAAAGAATGGATGATATGATATGCCCTAAATGTGGAAGAGACATATATCCTGAATATGAGGAACGTCTATCATGCGGTAAAAGTAAATATGTCAAGATTGAGAATTACCACTCTTTCTTTGATGGAGAATACTCTGGACATAGTTGGGATGTTGAGTGCATATGTCCTGAGTGTAATGAAGAGTTTAAGTTTAGTGACTCTGATATATAGGGGAGCATAGAATAATGAATATACATAGTATATTAAATATACCTGTCATAGTAAATGACCAAACTATACATGTGATTTATAGTATAAGGCGTAAGTTATTGGCTGTATCAGAAATGCAAGCATGTTCAAAGAGTATTGAACAATGTGAAAGGAGAGGTAAGAATAATGTTAATTAGCATTTTAGAAATAATTGGAGTCATTATAGCTGTTATATGGGCAAGTGGAGTTGTATACTTACTTTCAAAGGGCAGAGTATTTAAGTGGTTCTATCATAATATACTTGGGTGGCATTTACCAAGTGATAAACTACAGGAGTTTGATGGGTGTAGCTTTCATGCTCATTGTAAGATTTGTGGTAAGGAAATTATGCAGGACAGTCAAGGCAATTGGTTTTAAGGGATACTGGGAGAATGAATCGCAGGCAAGTAAAAAAGCGAGAAAAGAAGCTAGCTGAGAAGCAAGCATTGGAATATCAGAAGTATCTGGATGAAACTTTTGATGAGAATGAAAAGTGGTGTATAATGAACAATTGTCCCTATTATGACCATAGTGGTAGATATGGTGGAGGCTGTGCAGACCAATTAGCACCAAAGGGATTTAGATGTAAGAATCCATATTCTTAATAAGACAGAGAGTTGAAAAGCGAGGAGCAGATATGAAATATAAAGCCATTATTGATACAGATGAGTTTAAAGACTTTGAGTTCTTTGAAGATGGCATTGGAAAATACGTGGTTGGCAAAGATGCAGGTGCAACACAAGATGGATGGATACCCTTATATTTCACTGAAGTCAAGGAAGAGTCTGAGAATGAAAATGTTCTTAACAAAGTGAGAGCTGAGATAGACAACTTAGAAGAGGGTATATCAAGTTATTATAATGATAGACCATGGCTCTTCAAAGATGAAGTCTTAAAGATTGTAGATAAGTACATTGGAGAAAGCAAGGGGCAATAAATGGTAATAACAGGATATAAAAGCATGTATCAGCAGGGTTATAATGATGCTATGTGTGATTTTAGAAAAAAGCCAAAGACTGATGTACTAGACAAAGTAAGAGCTGAGATAGAGCAGTTGAGATTACATAAAGCTCAGTTTATTACAAGTGATAATAAGGTATGTATAGATAGTCAAGAGGTACTTAATATAATTGATAAATATACTGATAAGAGCAAGGAATAAGCAATGAAAGGTGAAAGAGCTAATTTTCTAGTAACATTAGTATTTGATGAAGATTCAGGTATTAAAGAACAGGTAGACACTGAGTATTCATTTAAAAATAAAATTATAAAAGAACTGCAAGGACTCATTAAAGACAAGGTAATTAAGCATTTCATTGTTGCTGATGATGAAGTAATAAATGATAAATTAAAAGAGCATCAAGAGCCTGTACTTGATAAAGTAAGGGCTGAAATTATCAAGGCGAAAAGCAAGAAAAACATAGGTGTTTGGGATTGTATAGACATTATTGATAAGTACAGAGCTGAGAATAAGGAGTAAGCAGTATGACATTATCTTTAACAGATGTAGAAGTAGAAAGATTGTTAGATGCATGTCATCAATATATAGAAATAATGGAGCAAGGTGAAGATACTCATGATTATACCTTGTACGAATTAGAGAATGGTCTAGGTTCTGCTTTGAGAAAAATAAGCAAAGGCAGAAATGGTGAGTATGTCTATGGAAAATATAAGACAGTGAGTAAATGTCCAACATTTGAAGAATGGAAAAAGCTAAGGCAGGAGAGTGAAGATACAGATGAAGTTGATGGTTGAAATATCAAAAGAGGATTATGAAGCTTTAAAGAGAAAAGATAAGTTTAATGATATGTATTTAAACCATTATGAAAAACTCATTGCAGCAGGTACACCACTTTCTGACCATATAATCACTATCCCAAAAGGAGCAACAAATGGAGAAGCAATAGAGACTGTAACTGGAGAAGATTTTAGTAGAGGAACTAATATTTACAATCATAACCTCATGTTATGTGATGGAGAAGATTATATAGCATGTTCTGTAGATTGGTGGAACTCACCATTTAAGACAGGGAGTGAAGAAGATGAAGATTAAATTTACTAAAGACTTTGCAATGAATTGGAAGGCAGGAGAGGTTGTTGAAGCTGAACTGTTACCTGATGGTGAGACTTTGGTTGATAATGTTGCATCTGTTGATACAGATATGCTGATGAAACATTGTGAAGTTATTAAAGAATGTGGGGAAAAGAAATGAGTGGAACACGTAATTTTAGTGGACTTATAGAACAGGTCTCAACATGTATTGAAGCAGCATATAATAAGGGATATAAAGCAGCAAAGCAGGATATAGTTGCTATAGGTAATAAAAGTGAATATGCTAGAGGACTAAGTGATGCAGAAAGAGCAATGAGAAGATTGTGTTTAAATACAGATATGGGTGGACTATCATGTAGAGAATTAGACATAATCTTTGGAAAAGGAACAACAGCTCAAATTATTAATTCATATTCAATGTCTGAAATTATTGAGAAAATCAGAGAGTATGATGAACATAAAGAAGAGTCTGTAAAAGATGAAAATGAAATCAATGTTGGTGATGAAGTTTACTATATTGACGAAAATAAGCAAAAGATAGTTACATGCATAGATGGAAAAAATGTAACAGTGCTGTGTTCAAGTGGCAAATCTGAGGAATTTGATATATCAGAACTGCATAAAACAGGCAGACATTATGATATTGCTGATCTTTTGGGAAGATTAGGTAAGGACTTAAGGAAGAGCATGAGCTATTAATTAGTAATAAAGGTAATTATATTAAAATGGGGGTAGACTATGAATGAAGGATTTAGATTAGATGAGTTTTTGCAGGGTGCTATGATGAATTGTCCTATTACACTAGTGACAGGTGGTGTGAACAATCCTAAGAAGATAGAGACATGTGTGAATGAAATTGACACAAAAGAATACGAAGGTAAGACATTCACATGTTGGGATATTCAGAATGGAAAACTTGTTATATACATTGATGATTAATAAATAGCAGATAATATATTGGAGGATAGTTAAGTATGGAAGATGTAAGGTCAGGATTAATAGGGTTAGCAATGGTATGTGGTGTTGCTCTATTTGCTTTAACACTGTTAAATAGTCCTGGTGTAAAAGCTGAGGCATTAGAATCAAATAGCTACTTTGTTACAATATCTGATGAAGAGTTTGGAGAAGTAGTATATGACTCTAGAACAGGTGTTGAGTATTGGAAGGCAGACACTACTTATAGTAGGGGTGTACTAACAATGTTATATGATACTGATGGAAAACCATTAATTTATGAGGGGAAGTAAGAAGCATGAATATTGTTGAGAAGCAGATGAACTTATTTGCTGTATCTAAGGATAATTACTTAGTACATTGTATAAGTTCTGATTTTGCATTAGGAGCTGGAATAGCTAAGGAATTTAGAAACAGAGGCACTGCTAGACAACTTGAAATGAGATATAGTAAGAACTGGTGGATTGGACATGGGTACTGTCTAATGACAGACATACCTGGATTTAAAGGTGTTTATAACTTAGTGACAAAAGAAAGATATTTTAATAAGCCAACATATTTCACATTGGAAGAAGCATTAATGAACCTTAAAAGAGAGCTTGGTTATCCTGGAGTAGCAGATGAGAATGGTGCTATAAACATAGCAATGCCTTATATAGGCTGTGGACTTGATAGATTACAGTGGAATGAAGTAAAGGAAGTCATCTATAAGGTGTTAGGTGACATTGAAAACTTAAATATAACAGTGTGTTATCTTTAATAGTTTAAGGATTAGGCTTGAATGAGAATAAAGATTATAAAATTTAATTCAGAAGAGATGGTTTATGATGCTATTTACTTTGAATTTAGAACAAATAATGTATCAAATTGGGTAAAGGTAGTAACTAAAGAGGGAACTAATGTTATACATGATATAGCAGTATTAAAGAGTATGAAAGAAGAGTAGTTAAGAGGATATAGGCATGATAGGATATGTAATAAAGTTTGATGATGGAACTTACTATGCAGGGTATAATAAGAAACCATCTAAAGATATTATAGGAGCTAAGATATACAGGTCATATAGAAAAGCTAATTTAACTATAAATGTAAGTGAAAGCTTTAAAAATTATTGCAGTAAGTCTTATGTAATTATGAGAGTCAAGATAGAGGAAGTTGAAACTGTAGAAGTTTAAGAGGTGAAAATGTATAGAAGGTCAGGAAGGCAACTTAATAGTAGAGATATTCTATTAGCAAGAGTGCTAATTACAGTAGTATGTGTAATATTGACATCAGTTGGTATTGCATGGGCTATTAAGACCAAGAGTACAATGGATAGAGCATCTGAACCTGTTAAAGCTCAGATAGTAGAATTAGATAGAGTGACAGAAACTGAGAGAATAGATGGAAGATACAGAGAAAGAACTGTAGAGTATCCTATTGTTGAGTATGAGTTTAATGGTGAGACATATAGTAAGAGATTGAGTATAGGTAGAAATGTTGGTGCTTACTATAAAGGTGAAACACTTGACATTAATATAAATCCAGATGACCCTCGTGAAGTATATGAACCAGGAAGTGTAGTATTTGTAATTCTATTTATAGTTCTTCCTATATTTGTGTGGGCTTTTATAAATGGTATATTATCAGCTATGACTCATTAAGAGTTTAAGAGGTTAACAAGTGATGGAAATTAAAAATAAAGAGTTTATAGAGAGTTCAGTAATAAAATATAAGAATGACATAAAAGAGCATTTAATGACACTTAAAGATGATTATTGGATGCTGATAAAGTTGATAGATAAGTATGATGCAGCTGTTAATTATATGAATATATACAATGCAGATGAATACTTGAACGAAATAAATAAGATTAGAAAATCCTTTGAACTTATAAAGGTTGACAAGCTAAGTGAGATTGAGTGTGACAGTCTAAAGGAGAAGTAAAACATGGAAGTGTGTAACTGGATACACTACAAATATGATAGTTTATGGAGATTACCTTGTGGAAAGACTCAAGGGATTAATGTAAGACCTAAACAAAAAACATGTTTATGTCCTAGAGATGGAAAGAGACATCAGATAAACAGGATTGAGCTTGATGAGATGCATCCTAGTGAAAAAGAGTTTATTGAAATATGTAAGAGGTTCAGGTGATGAAGAAGAAAATCTATTTATCAATTATAGCTGGTCTTATGATAACAAGTTTAGTAGCTTGTGGAAAAGCTAATAATACTTCAGAAAAGATAGAAGATATTAATGAGAAGATAATAGAGACTATTCAGAGTAATGGTACAGCATCTATTGGTTTCAAAGGTGATGTGATAAGTGGTAATAGTAGCATTAGTGCAGTTGCTGAGTTACCTATGAATGAGAATGAGACTCAGGCTTATACAAGTGATACACCAACTGACTCATTAAGCGAGACAAAAGTTGATAATGACTCTGATGTTATTCATTATTCATTTGCAGATTTAAAGTATAGTGATGATGGACAAACTGTTACACTTATACCGAACGGAGGTCTAACTGATAATACAGTACTTCGTAATGGTAAGACATTTGGAGAGTATGTTGATTATGTAAATAATACAGTTCTTGAAGATGGTAGAACTGTTGATAAAGAGTTCCTTAGAGGGTTGTTAGCTTGTAATTCTATAGATGAATCATTCATATCTGAGGATAAAATGGAGTTTGATGATTTTGCAGCATTGCTAGTTCATTGTACTACAATAGCTAATACTTTACATTCTATGAATGTAACATTACATGAACTTGTAACAGATAAATCTGATATTAATACTCAGAAACTTGTTGTAACAGCTGTTGGAGCAAATGATATATGGCATGTAGACACTGAAAATCAGAAGTTCTATTTTAATGATGGAAAGACAGAATACAATTCTACAATGTTTGATAAGGATACAATGTTATTATGGGATTATGCAGCATATGACTTCTTTGGCGAGGAATATTAAAAAATATAAAAGGTATTGAAAGAAGCTAAGATGGGTAAATGGGAAAGCAATAAGAAATTAGTTACTGACAGTGATATTAGAGATAATGTAAGAGTTGTTCTATTTGTATCACGTAATAAAGATAACAAGTATTTGAATGGATTTAAACAAAGAAGAGAGTCTTTTATATCCACTAAGAGTACTGAAGAGTTATCTGAGAAATTTAAAGAGTTTGTACTTAGAGGCATTGAAGGAGAAAATAGTAGATTTTATGTTTCAGTTAATTCAAGGGATATTGATAAAATCAGAGATGAATTATTAGTTGAGATTCTAAGGTCTAAGTCAGGCAGAGGGTTATTATTTATACAATCTTTAATAGCTTCAATAGCATCTAAAAAGGAATATGCTAAGACTAAGAAATGGTTGTTAGACATTGATACAAAAGATACAGAGACATTAGAAAGTATAAAGGAATACATTAAGAATAATGAAATAAACATAGAAAAGATTGTAGAGACTCCTAATGGATATCATATGGTACTAGAACATGGTTTTGATAGCAGAGAGTTTAAAGAGAAGTTTACTGATGTTGAGATTAAGAGAGATGATATGCTTTTGTTAGCAAGTAGTACAAAGTGTAATGGAAATGTTCAGTAAATATTATAAAATAGAATATGTATTGACAAAATAAAGAATGTATGATATAATATAGAATATAAAAAGAGAACTTATAGAAATATAGGTTCTCTTTTTTGTTGTATAGAGAGTTTTAAAATTTAAGGAGAATTTAATGAAATTAAAGAAATTAGCAATGATAGTTGGTATGATTAGCACAATGTTAAGTATGAGTAGCATGAAAACATTTGCTAATACAGTATTTATTGGTGATAGTAGAACTGTTGGAATCTATGATACATTACATGGAACATCTACAGCAAATAAAACTAATGTGAACATTACAGACCCTGATGGAACAACTTGGTCATGTAAAGTGAGCATGGGTTTAAAGTGGATGCAGAGTACAGGTGTTCCTCAGGTAGAAGATAAGATAACTGATGGAACTGATGTAGTCATTTTAATGGGAGTTAATGATGCAGCTGATGTAAATATGACAAGCAGATATGTAGAGTATTTGAACTCAAAGAGTATAGAATGGGCAGATAGAGGAGCAGAAGTACATTATGTAAGTGTAATGCCTTTGAGAAATGACACTAAGTATGAGACAAATGCAGGTATAAGTATTTGGAATGAGCTGATAAAAAATGGATTATCAGATAATGTAGATTATATAGACATGAGCAAGAGTGGAATTATTTATAATTTTAGAGATGCATGGCATTTTAAATCAAATACATCAAGAGAAATATATAACTATTTAACTATGCATGTTTAATAGGGAATAGGAGTTTACTATGGTAAGGAGACCTGAGATATGGGCTAAAGCAGCCTTTAATAAAGAGCAGATGGATGCTAAGATAGCAGCTGGGTGTGATGGGATAGAGCTACAGCTTTTGAAAGAAAGCTTTGTAGATAGACCAGGTAACAGATGGAAAAGTTTCAAGAGCGTATACGATATAGATGGTTTAAAGGACTATCCAGTTAAGGCTATACATGCACCTCTATTTAAGGGTTACGGGGATATTACCATAGAGTCTATGATGGACAATAATGATATACTTGTATTACAGGAAATGTTCAGATTGGCTGAAATGTATGCTGAAAGACAGAATATTGACTATGTTACACTTGTTATACATTCTGAACAGATTATAAACACTATGTATGATGTTGGAGGCATATATAACAAGATTAGAAATACACTTGATTTGTTATTTGAACAGTATGACCGTGTAAGGGTGGGAATAGAGAATGTAACACCTATCAGAAATATGGATGATGGAATCATAAGTTTAAGTAATAATTACAGATTTGATAATGTGGTGATAGCTAAGAAGTTAAGAGAAGAACTCAAGACAGATAGAGTTGGAACTATATTAGATACCTGTCATGCTATGATTAGTAAGAGATACATAGATATGTTACATAGACTATTAGAGGATATTGAAGAAGATGATCTGAGTTTAAAGAACTATTTTGAAGCTAATAAGGACACTATATATCATTTGCATTTCAGTGATATGAAAGGTTGTGGTTATGGAAAAGGAAAGCATGGCATTCCTTTTACTAATGAGACTAAAGATAAAGCTAAAGGAATACTTGAGTTATATAATAGATATAATTATAAATGCCCTTTATGCTTAGAAGTTGAGGAAACAGACTTTGTAAAGTGTACTGGATATAGAGAAACAAGGCAGATAATAAATGAGATATACAGTGAGATATAGTTAGATGGTTTGAGTATAAAAGCTGAGGGTGGTGAGGTTTATGAGGAAGAGGCTAGTGTTGATAATGTTCATTGCATTAATAATTACTTCTTGCTCACTAAATAAAAAAGACAGTTTAAAGAGTACTGATAGTACAGATTATTCTGAAGATGAAGAAACAAATGCATTGAAAAGAGAATTTTGTATAGTAGATGAAGTTAATGAAACAGGGTTTGTTTTGAAGAATACTTCAGATATATTATATAGTCTTGATAATTCATATTTAAAACAATTTAAGAAAGGTGATAAAGTTCTTTTATTATATAATGAGCGTGGAATGCTAAGTGATGGAAAGTATCATGTTGATGTATATGCTATATATCCTGATGATGATACACTTGATACACCTAGGTAAAAGAAATTGAAGCATAAAGGAAATATTAAGGAGGTTTAAGTTATGACAATCAGAGTAATACCTGACAAGATGCATACAAATATAACATATAGGCAGGCACTTGCATTAGGAATACAGCAAGGAACAGCTTATTGGTGTCCAGAGTTAAGGCATCATCTTATAATATGTACACCTTATGGTGGAGCTTTTGGCAATTTAACTAATGTTATTACTGAAGTAGAATGTAATATGTCTATAGTAAAGCAACGTATGTACTTAATGCAAGGAATGGTACCTCCAAAAGCTACTAAAATAAAAAATTTAAGAGTAAAGCCTATTGATGAAGTTGAGGCTATGAGGTTAACTAACTTTGCAGTATATACGAGTATAAATTAATATAAAAGAAAAATAGAGCAGTATTTAAGATTTTTATAAAATAATTGTTGACAAAATTGAGATATAGTGATAATATATTAATGTAAGGTTAATTAAAGTTACTTTTAAGGGAGTAAGTGTTGTGAGAAAGGTACTTTGTGTTTTAGCTTGTACATTAGGAATTATGACTGTAGGTTGTGGAAACAGACAGATGATAGATACATCTTTCACATTCAAATATGCTACTGTTGACGGTGTAGACTATGAAATAGCAAGTTGGAAAGACTTTGAAGGTTCTGATATGGTACAATTTAAGACTACTGATGGTACTGTATATATGACTCATAGCAGTAAGGTTGTCTTTAGAAGTAAGTAAAAAGCAGTTAAAATGTAGCTGTAGTAAGGTTTATTGGAGAACAATCTGATTAAATTACTGGAGAAAATTATGAGTCTAAAAGAGTTTATTGAGTCTAATAAAAATATATTGTATGCAAGTATATGCGTTGCTGATTGCAGTTATATGCCTAAACCAAGTATTTCATGCAATGTAAATAAAATGTTAGATGGAAAATACCGTTTAGAAAATCCAGAGATTACATTAGAAGAATTAATTGACATAAATATTGAAGATGTTAAGGGCTTTAACTTTAAAAGTTTCTATGATTCAAAATATGGCAAATGTGAATATATTGTAATAGAAATTTCAGAAGATACTATATCAAATAATTCTGATAAGGTGCTATATCAAAAACTTGGTAAAGCATTAAATAAAGACTATAAAGACCTAGCTAAGAAATATGAGACTCTTGAGAAGGAATATAAAAAGCCATTTTATTCTAATTATGGAGTATCATTTTTTAAAGAGATTTTTGTACCATTTACAATAGTTGTAACGATATTTGCTTGGAAGTTTGCTAATATATCAGAAAATAAAGAGGGAATCATTACAGCAGTAACTGCAATAACATTCCTTTTTATTGGAACAATCATATTATTTATAAAGTCATCTCTGGAAAATAAAAAAGAAGCTGAGTATTGTAAGGAAGTAAAAGAAGAATATACTAAAAAATTAAGTATTGTAGAGGGAGAGATATGATAAAGTTTAGTAAGACAGATAAGACTTATGGATGCTTTAGTAATTTCTATAAGTGTCCAGTGAATTACAAGGGTTTGACATATAAGTCATCTGAAGCAGCTTGGCAGGCTCAGAAAGTACAGAATGAGTCAGAGAAAAAGCAGTTTACAGAGTTAAATCCTGGGGATGCTAAGAGATTAGGCAGAAGAGTTGAACTTAGACATGATTGGGAAGATGTTAAGTATGATTTGATGGTTGATGTGTGTCTTAAGAAGTTCGCTCAGAATCCTATGTTAGCAACTACATTACTATCAACTGGAGATGAGGAGCTTGTAGAAGATACAACAGGCTGGCATGATAATACATGGGGCAATTGTGATTGTCCTAAGTGTGCAGGAATAAAGGGTAAGAATCTGTTAGGAAAAGCTCTAATGGAAGTAAGAAAAATTCTTAAATAATAAATAAGGACTTTAAATTTACATAAAGCTATTTTATAGTAAGGTGTAAGTTTAAAGTTTTTTATTGGAGGTGATTTTGGGTGAACAGTATAAGAAGTTGGATAAGCGATATTAATGATGTTAAGAAGCATGAAAGAGCTGAGGCTGAGCATCTGATTGATTACTATGAGAAAACAGGAAAAAAGAGTGATGCAGCTCAGGCTGAAGAAGTTGCTGATTACAATGAAAAAACACTTAATGAGAGAATTGAGTATCTCAATAAGTTAAATGAGGTGCTTGATGTAACTAAAATGTTAGACAACAATATGGTTGATATTGCAGCACCTAGTAAGGCTTTTGAAGCATATGGTAAATGGGTGTATTCAGTTATGAATGAAGATGAGTTATCTTTCAAGACTGGTAGATTTAAGAAAGAGCTATTTGATACAATAGGTATTGTTGATTGAACATAAAGTTTAAAGAATAAAGTATAAAGTTTTTAGGGATATAGCAGGCGATAAGGATATAGTGCCTATAAAAATTATTAAGTAAGGAGAAAGAAATTTGAGTATGCACTATAAAATTGCTAGTGGAGATATTCTTAAGGCAAATGAACCTAAGAAGGGCAAGTGTGTTAAATTAAATGTAGAACTTCCAGTTGATGTATATGCTTATATAAAGCGCATGCCTTTGGATGTGTAGTCTGGTGGCATAATGAATGAAGCCTTTAGTGGTATAAAGAAGGCTAAAGTTATAATGGGAGAGTAAGAATAATATGAGCTATAGAGTAAAAATAGATGGTCATCAGGTATTCGGAAATAATGAGAGTTATGCTCTTTGGGATGATTTTGTAGCATCACAAGGAATTACTATTGATGAAGATGATAATTATGACGGATACACTACTGATGTGGAGGGTCTGTTTAAGGTTATTGATAAGATAACAAGGGAAAATATAGCAGACAGACATAGAAAAGTACTAGCTGGTGAAAAGAAGATTGGTGACGAATGTAAGATTAGAGAGCTTGCTGATTTTACAGATAGCATCTTTCTTAAAGATGATACACCACTTCTTGAGTTTGATGAATATATAGTGAAAAATGCTTATATCTTCTTGCCTCTTCAGGTTAAGAATATACTCAAGGATAAGTTGGTTAAGGCTGATGATAGGTATAAAGACGACGTTGTAGATTGGTCTTTTACAAGTTATAAGCTTAAGGATGGAGAGAAGATACATCTTTCAGCAGGTTAAAGAGCAGAAAGAAAAAGATATAATAAAAAATTTGTAGGATAGTACAATGAAAATAAGCTGTATTTATAATTACTAGCTATTGTATAGTTATAGGTAATAAATATGATTTTTGGAGGATTCTAGATATGAAGATGGATGAGCTATTGATGGCTAATTTTGGTGAGTTTAATGAAACTCTTACAGTATCATTTAAGAAAACATTAATGACAGCTCCTTATGAGCCAGAGTCAGTACAGGCTGATGCTGAGGTTAAATTTACTGGTAACATGACAGCCATTGAAAGAGAGGTCATTACAAATGTACTTCTTAACACTACTGAGTACACTGTAATCTGTCATCTTTTTAAGAAGAAGATGATTTCAGAGAGTGACTTTATTCATAGACGTTCTCTTCTTGAGGATTCTACAGAAGCTATGATGAGGAAGTATGAGAAGCTTACTGGAAAAGATAGATATGAGATTATCAATAGAGTGAATACAGCTGAGAAAGATGTAAATCTATCTGAGGAAAAGTCAGATACAGCAAATAAGACTGAAGGTCAGGCTGAGGAATGATAACATATATAATTCGTAAGATAGAAAACAATGACATAGTGGGTAAAATTATTAAGCACTCTGATGGTAGATATACCTCAGAGTGTTTAGTAGATGAAGATGATGGTGATTATCCAGTATTGCTATTTGGGTTAGATAAAGAGCTACCAAGAGATGATAGTGAGCATATAAGATATTGGCTTGAAGAAAGAGTAATACCTAAGACACGTCAAGGATTAGATTGGGTGCTTGCTTCAGTTGGATTAGATCATTGGGATTTGGAAAAGTTGCTTGAGCTAAATCATGGAAGATGTTCTATAGACAGATATTATTTGGAGATAATAAATGAAGAAGTTTAAAGTATCATCAAGTGAAGCAGTATTAAGCACTTCATCTAATGGTAATCTTATGAAATGGGAAGTTGTTGAAAATAATAAGACAATTTTCATTAAAACATCATCTATAGATAGACAATCACTAGCATTGAAGTGGATGTATGAAGCATATTCTGAAGTGATTTGTTCAAGGTTGTTTAAAGAACTTGGTGTTGAAAATGTAGTCCAGTATTATTTATGTGAGATAATCATAGATAATAATATAAAGACAATAGGTTGTTATAGCTATTCATTTTTAAAAGATAATGAACAATTAGTAACATTAGCTCACTTAAATAAAATTGGAAAGCTTGCTAATTATGCTACATTAGGCTATGATGGATATGAGAGATGCATAAGAGATGTAACTAAGTTAACTGGTATAGATTATAAGACAGAGTTAGATAAGATACTAACACTTGATTTTATAGTATTAAATCAAGATAGACACTTAGGAAATATTGGATTAATATATAATAGGGCAAGTAAGAAAATCAAAAGTCAGTATATATTTGATAATGGAGATAGTCTATTTGCTACTAAGTATATTGATGATATGCAGTATGTTAGTGGACTTGACAGTTATTTAAGAGCTAAGCCTTTTAACATTAGTCATTTAGAACAACTAAAATACACTAAGTTAGATGGATTAAAGCATATGAACTTAGATATAAGCAATACTTTAAAGTTCATAGATACACTTGAAGATAAAGGATTACCTAAAGGAAGAATTAAATTCATTAAGAGTTTATTAATGACAAGAATTAATTATTTGAAGTCATTAAAGCTATAGGAGTTACTGTGTTAGAAGAATTAAAGAAGCGTACTGAGTTTAGAAAAGAGCTAACAGATTATGTTGAAGTCTTAAGACAGAGGTCTGACCCAGCAATGATTGAAGAGTTCTCTAAGCTGAGAAATATAAGCATAGAAGCTGTTAAAGATGCAGGTATATTTTATATAGAAGATATGAGAAAAATGATGATACCTTCATATCTTGATAAGCTTGAGTTATTTGGGGTTATATCTCCTAACAATAATAAACCTATCTATCATGAAAGATGGGTAATTCCTATTAAGGATGTAGATGGTCTTGTACAAGGTCTTGTAGGCTATAGTAATAAAGCGGATGAAAGATATGTCTATGCTACTACTCAATACTATATGCGTGGAGATACATTGTGGGGGCTTGAGAGATTGGAAAAAGCATATGAATTAGGATACGGTATACTACTTGAAGGTATTACTGATGCTATTCATGTTAGAAGTATAGGATATGTTCCAGTGTTTGCTAATTGTGGTACAAGACCTAGTGACATTAATATGGGTGAGTTAAACAGATGTAGGTTTGGAATAATCAGAGTACATGATAGAGATGCAGCTGGTTATAAGACTAGAAAGCATTGGGTAACTAATAGGTACTGTACATTAGTTACACCAATAATGTATAAAGATAGTGATGAAACACTGAGAGAGTCTGAGGACAATGTGGTGTGGTTTAAGCAATATATGGATGCTTGTATAAACTGGATTAAGGAAAAAGAGCATAAAGGTCAAATATGTGATACCGTGACGGCATGCATGTTATAAAACGGATTGAGACTTAAAAGTTAAAAATTGACATACAGTGACTAAAAATTGAGTATCAGTAAAGCAATTCTAGCTTTTTTAAAAATTAGAAATGAATGTGATTAGTTTTAGGTAAAAGTGAGAATGGGATATACATTTGAAAAAATTTTGGGTTGCAGTGACGAAAAATTTTTGGTACAGTAGGGTCGAAAAAATTGGGTTGAAAATTTCCGAAAAAATGATAAGATGATATGGAATTTGAAATTGAAAGGTGGTGAGTTTAGATGTTTGAGAATGTGAATATTAATGAGTTAAGAGATGCCATTGGTTTCTATGAGGACCAGCTAAGAATTAACAATGAAACACTAGAAAAGCATGATGAATCTCTTAAGGAAATAGAGAAGCAGAGAATACAGGTTAATACCAATATTTATAGGTTATCTATTGGATATCTCAAGGAAATTGAGAAATATGTAGAGAATAAAAAATAAAGTGTTTAAGGCATAATAGTTGCTATATAAGCATTTGTATAGTAGTAGGTATAATTTAAAAAATTAATTTTAACTTGATTTTTACAGTGATTGAGATTTTTAGATACTGTTAAATAGTTATAGTTATAAATTAAAAAATTATTAGATTAAATCTGTAATTTGGCAGATATACAGGTTCATTACCTGTTAATCTAATTACAGTAGTAAGATACTGTAAAATAAAAATTATATGAATTAATTGAAAATGATTTAAGCATTTAGATATTAGTAAGTATAATTTAAAAAAATTATAATTTTGTTGTTTTATGCTTAGCAGATTAGAGTTTAATGCTAGGTATTTAACATAAATAATGAGTATTCGGACATTGAAGGATATTCGGAACAATTAGGAAAAAATTAGGAAATCTAGGAAGAAAAAAGGAGAAAAAATTATGGCAAACTCATTTTTACAGCTCGGAACTCGTGTTAACAACATCAAGTCTTATCTTGAGGGAATGTCCTCAGAGAACTCAATCAAGTACAGAGCAGAGAAGAACAAGTCTCATGTGATTTATTTCCCTACTATGCAGGTAGAGGATGAGAACGGTAATCTTGTAAATGGTATCATTTCAAGAGCAGCTAAGATTCATGAGTGGGAGTTCGATAAGAAGTTCTATTCATCTATTTGTACTGATGGTTTCGTAATCAAGAATGAAGATGGAACAATGTTAACAGATGGTTCTTGCCCATTCTGTGAAGCAGAGGAAAAGAGCTGGGATATTTTCAATTATAGAATTGACTATGAGAAAGCTCATTGTGGTAAGACAGGTGCTGATCTTGAGGCTCATATCAAGAAGTGTCGTTCAGATTATGCTAAGGAGCTTAAGCTTAAGCAGTCAAGAACATGTATTTACATTCTTGCAGTTCAGTTTAACATTGATGATGCAAAGAATCCTGTTCTTGGTTCAGATGGTCTTCCGACATATGAACTTAAGATTATGAGACTTTCTACAAAGCAGCTTAGTGCAATTCAGACAATCATGGATAACAACAGAATCCCTCTTGCAGGTTCTGAGGTAATCTTCACTTATGGAAATCAGGACAATCCTATGAATCTTATTGGTGAGAGAACTGTAACAGCAGTATTTACTAATAACTACATTACAGTTCAGTATCCTGCTGTAGTTGACAAGATTAATGCTGATGTAGCTAAGTTTGACTGGAACGGAATTGAGAAGGCATATCCAGAGTGGAAGCCTCAGTCAACAGAAGTATCAAGAAATCAGATGGCAAAGCTCTTCTCTGCTTGGGATTATTATGTAGCTCATAAGGATGAAGGTGCTGAGTATCTTGAGTATATTGGTGCTGGTAAGGCTGTAACTAATCCATCTCTTACAGGTAATGTACAGGGTATTGGTGCAGGACTTCCTCCAATGGGAGCAATGCCTCAGATGGGTGCTATGCCAGCTCAGGCTCCTGCTCAGGGAACAGCTCCAGTTGGTGCTCTTCCTCAGATGGGTGCAGCTCCAGCTCAGGCTCCTGCTCAGGGAACAAATCAGATGGGAGCAATGCCTCAGATGGGTGCTATGCCTCAGATGGGAGCAATGCCTCAGATGGGTGCAGTTCCAACAACAGGTCTTAGTGGAAATGGTAATGTTGAAATCTAATGAAATGAAATTAGACAGATAAAAGTAAGGTAGAGCTTAAATCACCTCGAGGTAACTCGGGGTGATTTTTTGTTGCATAAAATAAGATGTGGGTGTTTATGTAAGTGACATATAGGTTAAAAAATTAAGGCATTAGATTGTTTAATTGTTGTAAAAAAATTAAATTTTCAGAATATTTTGCAAATAAGATGTCGTTTTTTAAAAATTTTTATTGAAAAAACGAGAAATATATGTTAAAATATATAATGAAATTTGATTTAAGGATATAATTTTTAAGTCCAAGGAAGGGAACAATCAAACAATGAAGAAAAAAATCTATGACGTAATTAAGGTAACAGTATTAAGCACAGCTATTTTTTCACTAGCTTCAATTTCAACAGTATTTGCAGGAACATGGAGACAGAACGAAAGTGGCTGGTGGTATGACAACGGAGATGGTACATTTCCTAATAACACTTGGCAGTGGATAGATGGAAACAATGATGGAGTTGCTGAGTGTTACTATTTTTATGCTAATGGTTTAATGGCTGCTAACACAGTAACACCTGATGGTTACACAGTTAATACAGATGGAGCATGGACAGTAGACGGAAAGGTTCAGGCAAAGCATTTAAGTGGTCAGACACCAAGTTCAACAGGCTCAGCAAATGCAAATCATCAAAAGACATTGCAGGAACTCTATAATGAGAACTTTGCTAATGGAACCTTTATTGATTATAGCAATGGTGCAAGCACTGGTATCACTGGCTTAGGTGACTCTGACTCAAGTTCAAGTTCAAGTGATGTAGAAGTTAAGTCTCTTGAAGAGTATTCAGAGTCAGAGCTTTATAAGATGATTACAGGCTCTTATGACTCTAAGACAGACCCTACAAAGGGATACAGTAATGATGAAGCTATAGACGCTGTAGTATATTTGGTAAACATTCTTAGAAGCAAGAAAGGTTTAAATGAAGTAGTAGCTGACAATACCCTCATGGAAGCAGCACAGGTGAGAGCAGAAGAGGCAACTGAGAAGTTTTCACATACAAGACCTGATGGAAGTGATTGCTTTACAGCTCTTGATGAGGCCGGATGGCCTCAGGATACACACGCTGCTGAGAACTTAGCACAGGGTCAGAAAACTGCAATGCAAGTAATGAATGCTTGGTATCACAGTAGTGGTCATAAGCATAACATGCTTCATGAAAAGAATGGTACAATAGGTGTTGGAATTACAGGAAGTGGCTATTCTACAACATGGTCACAGTTCTTCTCAGAATAACTTTTAAACTATAAGTTGGTTGACTGGTTCTGTTAATAGAACCAGTCATAATTTTTTTTTGAAAGGTAGTTTTAAGGTTATGAGAAAATTAAGTTTAGCATTAAGTACAGTAATTCTTTCAGTAGTATCAATTTCAACAGCATTTGCAGGTTCTTGGAAACAGGACACATTAGGTTGGAAATACATTAATGATGATGGTTCAGACTTAAAGAGTCAGTGGGCTTGGATAGATGGAAACAATGACGGTATAGCAGAGTCTTATTACTTCGATGAAAGAGGCTATATGGCTGCCAACAGGGATGTAGGTGGCTATTGGGTAAATGCAGATGGACAGTGGGTTGATATGTACGGAACTGTACAGACAAAGGTTGTAAATAACAATATGCCTATTGCTCCTGTAACTCAGACAGGAAACACCAGTACAGGCAATATTTATGACAATATGTCAATTGCGGAATTGTGTAATGTTCTTAACAATCTTCAAATGGGAACTCAGGAATGGTTTACAGTTAATGAAATATTAAACAATAAAATAAATACAGAAAAACAAAATAAAGCAACTGAATATGATAACATGGATTATGATGATTTAAAGCAGATAGTCACAGATTCATGCATGGCAGGCACTCCTAATCTTCAAGCTATGGAAGCTTTGTCAAGAGCTGATGCAGCAGGAAAATGGAAAACAAGTAAAAAGGGTATGGCAATGAATTACAATACTGATATTAATGAAATGAGAGAATACATTCTCGATAAAATCAATGAATATCGTGCAGAAAAGGGCAGAACCTTACTTGAGCTGGATGATGAGCTAACTGATTATGCTCAGACAAGAGCAGAAGAAGCTGATATAAAATTCAGTCATACAAGACCTGATGGCTCAAACTGTCTTGACGAACTTTGGGAGATGTATCCAAATCATATTATGAATGAAAACCTTGCAACAGCATTTGCTTACAAAGATGTAGCAAAATCATGGTATAACAGCAAAGGTCATAAGAAAAATATGCTTGATAGCAGAATTGATAGATGCGGTATCGGTATATATAACGATACTTTCGCTTTTATTGGTTTACAGGATAAATAATCAAATATTTTAATAATAAAGACATATAAACTTAATTTGTGCTTATTGATAGTAAATAAGTATAAATTAAGTTTATTTTTGTTTTGGAGGGAGAGTAATGCTATACATTACTAGTTGGATTAAAGAGTTAGAAAATAAGCATAAAGAAAATTCAGAGACATTTAAAAGACTTAAGAATAACTATAGGAGTAATGGACTGGACTCCTATAGGATTGACAAAGAATTTAAGGAAGAGGATGATGAGTTTACCACTAAGAAAGAGTTACTGACTAAGTTAAACAATATAGTAGACTTAGATAAAAAGTATTCTAATGCTGAAGAAAAGAAGCTAAGAGTAGGTGAAGATGTTAAGATGGCTTATTTTGAAGCAATTAGGGCTATCTTAAATAATGAAGATGCAGATGATAAAATAAATAAATTTGAAAGTTTAATTAAATTAGGGGAGTAAGATAAATGAAGGACATTATGAAGAAGAGTTTTTATACTCTTGATAATGAAATGCGAGCATATGAGAGTGTTTTAGAACAGAAGATTTTACCTGAGATGTTCATGGTGGCTAGACTGGATGGCAGGGGATTTAGTAAGCTGACAGCTGAAACATTGAAGTTAGACAAGCCATTTGATGATAGATTCAGAGATTGGATGATAGAGGTCACAAAGAGTTTGGTAAATAACAGTGGATTTAATATAGTGTATGCATATACTCAGAGTGATGAGATTAGTTTACTCTTTAGACTTGATGAAAATGCTTTTAATAGGAGGATTAGGAAATATAATAGTTTACTGGCTGGACTTGCAAGTGCTGAAATGAGCATGTTAATTGGAAGAGTAGTAACTTTTGATTGTAACATGACAGCATTTCCAAAGATGTCTCAAGTTACAGAGTATTTCAGATGGAGGCAGGAAGATTGTAACAGAAATACATTAAATGGATATTGCTATTGGACATTAAGAAAAGAGGGTAAGTCAGCAAGAGAAGTAACAAGGATTCTTACAGGTAAGGGTGTAGCATTTAAGAATGAGTTATTGTTTGAGCATGGTATCAACTATAATGATGTTGAAGCTTGGAAGAAACGTGGAGTAGGCATATATTTTAAGACTGAGCTAAAGGATGGATATAATCCAATCACTAAGGAAGAAGTTAAGACTCTAAGAAATAAGATGATAGTTGATTATGAGCTTCCTTATGGTGATGATTACTTAAAATTTATAATGGAGATTACTCCTGATAGATAAGAGGTGCAAGTAGTATGAATAAGAAGTATTATGTAGAAGTTTATGAGGACAATCAGAATATAGGGTTATTACAGCAGTCAAGTGTATATTATCATAAGATAACATGGACAAACAAATTAGAAGATGCTAGAGCATTTGATGATGAAAGTAGAGCTAAGAGTACAGCTAACTTGGTAGAAATGTTGAGCGGTAAGAAGTATAAAGGTAAAGTTGTTTATATGTGAGTACCTTGGATTTGGTTTGTTAGGACAGGAGGTTTAATATGGAAGGACGTGACATACTTAAAATTGCTTCTGGTGTTTTCTTAGGAGCAGTTATAGTTATAGGTTGTAAAGAGGGCATGCTTAAAGATGTTCAGGACACAAGATATGTGAAGATAGAAGATGCATCTGATAAAACTGATAACATTATATCAACTGATGGTGAAGCAAGTATAAAGGTTGTTCCAGATATGTTTGACCTTGAGTTTGGAGTTAAGTACTTTGGTGAAGATGGTGCAATAGCTCAGGATAAAGTTAATACAAATGTGAATACTATTATAGCATCTTTAAAAGAGCTTGGTGTTGATGAGAAGAGCATTAAGGTTGAGGATGTTATACTTAATCCTGAGTATTATAGTCCTAGATATGGAACTGATGAATACAAAGAGCCTGAGTTAAAAGGATATTGGGCTACAGTTAATGTTAGCTTAGACGGAGTTGATTTAGATAAGTCAAGTGAAGTTATTAGTAAGTGCGTTGAGAATGGTGCTGATAACTTAAATGGACTCAATTATAGATATAGTGAATATGATAAGGTGTATAATGAAGCTCTTAAAGAAGCATCTAAGCAGGCTAAGGATAAAGCAAGTGCTGTAGCTGAAGCTCTTGGTGTTAGTATTGATGATGTTAAGACAGTTAATACAGAATATGATGGTAATGATAGAGTTTATGTAGATACATATTCTTTAAAGGCTATGAACAATACTAATGATGCTGGAGCAGTTACAGAATTGACAAATGAGCCTGGTGAGATTGAAGTAACAGCTAGAGTTCATGCTGAGTTTACTACAAAACCTGAGAAAAGAATATATGAGCAGGGTTGATAGAATTGAGGGCAAAGGTATGTTTGAGAGTGACAGATATAAAAACTATAGAAATCCTGCTTATAGAAATATAGCTGGTACGAGAAGAAATGGTCATGTAATAGATAACTTTCAGTTTAATGCTAATAATGTAGTACATTATGATGAAAGTGATATACATGGAGATTTACTTTATAATAGGAATTTAGACTGGGTTGGAAATTCAACTATACTAGGAGTTTATGATTACATAGGTAAGAAAGCACCTTATATGGTATTAGACATTAAGAGTGCAAGCAAGGAGTTACTTAATAGTTACTTTGATAGTAGATATAGAGCTATGAATAGTGTATGGTGTCATTCACCTGGTATCATTGCTGATTGTGAGAATAACAAAGTAATTAAGATTAAGGCTTTGATAGGATTTGTACCTATTGAAAATATTAATGATGAACTGTTAGGAGAGTACATATTTAATTATCTATCAGACATAAGAAATGTGTGTACTCATTTCAGATTAAATGTAAATTTTAAGTTGTATCTTAAGAAAACCGATGGTAAGAAGTATACAGAAGTTGGTGTGACAGAGTTTATATCAGAAGTACCATTGAAGTATAACGGAAAGTACAGTGAAGCTGAAGTGAGATACAAAGTTAATGAAAATGAGAAACTATTAATGCACATAGGTTCTATTGAGAGCTAAGATTAGAGAATAAAGAGCATCTGAAAAGGTGCTCTTTAATTTTTATTTATAAAAATATATTGACAAAACTAAAATTAAGTTATATAATATAAAAAGTTAATAAGATTGAGAGGAACAAATATAATGAATAAGTTTATGAGGTCAAGAAAAGTAAAGTCTTTTGTAATTATAGGAATGATACTTTGCATGGTTTTAACAGGCATCTGTAGTATGACAAGTTTAGCAGCTGAAAGAGTTAAGATTGCTTGTGTTGGTGATAGCAATACATATGGAAAAGGAGTAAGTAACAAAGGAGTTGACTCATATCCAGCTCAGTTACAGAGTATGCTTGGAGATATGTATGAGGTTAAAAACTTTGGTTTAAGTAATGCATCAGTTGAAACTGGTTCGACACTGTGTTATACAGAGAGTGACAAGTATATTGATGCTGTAGAATACAATGCCGATAAGTATATACTTATGTTTGGAACAAATGATGCAAAGCTTGTAAACTATAAGGGCAAAGATAAGTTTAAGAGTGACTATAAGAATATGATAGAGAAGTTTGGAAAAGATAAGGTTATTCTTATGGAAATTGCTCCAGTCAATTATAGTAAAGATGTTGTCTTTGATAAAGAGTGGACTACTCCAGAGATGGTTGATGAAATTAATGGTTTAATTAGAGAGATTGCAGCTGAGGAAGGAGTTAAGCTCGTAAGAAATTATGATGAACTTAATAAGATTAAACCAGTAGTCATTGTCGAAGATGGAGTACATATGAATAAAACTGGATTAGCAATGGTTGCAAATAATGTGTATGAAGAGTTAGTCTAAGAGGATAGTGGGTTTGATATGTATACAGATAATGATATAAATAAAGCTATAGAAATAATAGCTAAAAACAGTAATATTGATATGTATACATATCAAGGATTAAATAATCAAATAGATGATTTAGAGAAGCTTAAGAATTTAGAGATAAATCTTAAGCTTAATGAAGTATATGGCAGGAGTGAATTAAGAGAAGCTATAGAGATATATAAAAGTGCATATGGAGAGGATAAGTTAGTTCAGATAATAAACAAATTAAACATAGATAAGATTAAAGATGGGCTAAAGATAATAAATAAGTTATATAAAGAGTACATTAAGGATAAAAATAGTGACTGTTGTAAAATAGAGAGAAATGCTTTTACACCAGTTTTGAGCATATTGGATATAGATAATATACATGATATAGTTACCTATGTATCAGAAGATGATTTGTATAAGTCATATGGTTGTTTTGAGAATATCATTGCTGTTAGATATGTAGAAGGTAAGTTTAAGTTAGAACATCTGTATATAAATAAGGATAGGCAGATAGAAGAGATATATAGTTCAGTAGATATAGATGGAGAGAGTTTATTTGAGATTAGAGCTTTTAAATTTTATGTAGATAGCTTTGTAGCAAATTATTAGGAGCAGTAGTAAAACAAAACAAATGTTTGGGATTAGAAAAAATAAAACAAATGTTTTGGTATAAAAAAGTTGAGTAAAAAAGAAGTGCTTATGGACATATGGAAAATGATATACAGTGTAAATAGACATAAAAGTTAAAAATGAGGGGCAGTCACGGAGCAGTGAATTGATTTTAGCTATTTTAAAAAATAAATATGGTTGACGATTAGTTTTAGGTAAGATTGAATTATAAATTAATCATATGAATGAAATGGTATGCAGTTGGAATAGAATTAGAGAGTTTGAGAGAGTGACTTGGAAAATTAAAGGATGAGCATGTTGAAATAGGCATAAAATTAAAGGTTTGGACATATAAGGTATAGGAAGTCAGTTGAGAAAACTAAGCTGACTTCCTATTTTTGTAAGTATCTAATATTAGTAATTAGTGTAGGCTTTGAAATAGTATTTGGTATATTTAAGAATTAATTTTAATTGTTTGAATATAATGCAGTTGAAAGATTGATGTGCAGTAAGCAATTAAAGTAAATACATAAGGAGATATTATGTACAGCAAGATTAAAAATATCAGGATAAAGAATTTTAAGAACCTTGGTGAAGTGACTGTAGACTTCACAAAATCACCTATAGTAACATTATTAGGTGAGAATGAATCAGGTAAATCTTCTATTATCAAGGCTTTTGCAGTGCTTGGGGCAAATGCTTATAGTGCTAAGCATAATAAGTATGTGAGAAATGGCACTAATGGTTTTGGAATTGCTTGTGAATTAGAGGATGGTACAGTAATAACAAGAATTAGAAAGCCAGGATATAATGGGTTTACTATAAGAGATAAAGACGGTAATTTATTGAGTGAGCCTGCTGATAAGATTGATAGAGGCTCTGGTATTCCAGTTGAGATAGAGAAGTATATGGGTATTATACTTGAGCCAGAGACTAAGGAACTTCTTCAGATTAGGACTTATGCTGACCAGCTTCTGTTTGTACTTACTAAGGGTAGTGAAAACTATAAGGTTATGTACAATGCACTTAAGGTTAAGAATATTACAAAGGCGATTAACATTGGTAATCAGAAAGCCAATGAGTGTAGAAGAGTAATAACTAATGATGAAGTTGCAGTTTCTACAATTAAAGGTGTAATCAATAATATTAAAATTATTGACATTGATAATGCTGTTAGGGTAAAGTCAATTATAAAGGATAAGCTGGCTATAATTGAAAAGCTTGAGAGAGTTAAGGAACTGATAGATAGAAATGAAGCAATAAAGCATAATATTGGGGTTTATGCTGAACTTAGTGAGGCATCTGAGATAAATGAGGGTATCTCCTATAAAATTAATAGAATAGGACAACTTCTTGAAGATGCAGCTAGGATTAGTGAGAAATCAAGTAGATTTACAGAATTACCAAGTATTAGTGAAATAGACTTGAGTGCAACTAGTAAGTTGAGTAGACTGGTATCTCTAACAGATGATGTAAAGACTAAGGAGATTACTGGTAAGTCCTATATTGATTTAGTAAATATAAGTGAAATACACTTTGATTCAGATAAGTTTGAGAATATTATAAATAGATTAAGGACAGTTGGGGATTTAACAAGTACATTAGGAAAATATTCGGAATTATTGGATAAGTTTGACGAAATTAATATTGGTAATGTTACAACAGAAGAGAGTATCATTACATATATAAATAAGAACACTGAGCTTCAGAATGAATACAACAGATTTAATGAAGAGGCAGCAAATTATTACGAGGAGATTAAAAAGTCTGGGGCTATAGTTACAAACTGTCCTAATTGCGGTGAGACAGTTGTAGTAGACCCTAGTCTAAACTAAAGTAGGTAGGGTAAATATATGAGTAAAGGTAAGTTAGAGATTACAAATGTTAGAGTACATATTCTTGAGAAGAGAGGCAGAGCTAAGACACTTGCTACAGCTAGTATAACAATTGATGATAGTTTTGTTATACATGGTATTAAAATAGTAGAAGGTAAGGGAGGTTTATTTGTAGCTATGCCTAGAAAGAAGTCAGCTACAAGAGAAGCTACAGACATTGTTCATCCAACTAAGACAGAAGTAAGAAGAGAAATATCAAAAGTTGTATTAGATGAGTACTACAAAATTGTGAATAAAGATAGTAACATGTGATACATTTAAAAGGCAATTATTAAATTACTATATATTTTGTTGAAAATTTAAGGATTATTGACTAAATATAGTATAAATGTACTTATATAGAGCCAATATATTGTGTATTGGTGTATAAGTAAAATTTTCTAGATGAAAGTGAGGGAACAGATAAAAATGTCGAATAGCAATAAGATTTCAGACGAACTTGAGTACAATTTACATGGATGTGTGGTTAAGAAAGATGGTACACTTGAACCTTTTGATATGCATAAGGTAATAGCAGCTATTAACAAGTCAGCAGACAGAGTTATGGTTCATTTTGATGATAATGAGCTTAACACATTTTGTAAGGAGGTTGCTGATAAAGTTAGAAAGCTATTCAAAACAAGTGATAACAAGGTCAAAATTAGTGACATGCATAAGATTGTTGAGAGTAGTCTTGAAAGCATAAATGATAATGTAGCTCAGAGTTATAGGGAGTACAGAAATTATAAGATAAACTTTGTTGGAATGATGGACAGAGTTTATAGAGAAGCTAATAACATCATGTATTTGGGAGATAGGAACAATGCAAATACAGATGCTACACTGGTAAGTACAAAGAGAAGCTTAACATATAGTGCCTTGAACAAGGAATTATATAAAAAGTTTTTCTTAAATGTTGATGAGCTTCAGGCAATTAATGACGGGTACATTTATATTCATGACATGAGTGCTAGGAGAGACACCTTTAACTGTTGCATTGCAGATATAGCCAGTATCCTTGATGGTGGATTTGAAATGGCAAATCAGTGGTACAATGAACCTAAGAGCTTGGATACAGCCTTTGATGTTATTGGTGACATTGTATTAAGTGCAGCTAGTCAGCAGTATGGTGGGTTTACAATTCCTGAGGTTGATAAGATACTTTGTAAGTATGCTAAGCTGTCTTATAAAAAATATGAGGAAGAGTTTAAGGCTGATGGAAATAGACAGTTAGATAAGACAATAGCTGTTATGAAAGCATCTGGAGTTGATGATGATACAATTTCTGATGTTAGAGATAAGATGATTAAGAAGATAAACTCTGAAGCTAAAAAGAAAGCAACTGAGAAAGTTAGAAGATGCTTCCAGCAAGGTTTTCAGGGTTGGGAATATAAATTCAATACAGTAGGAAGCAGTAGAGGAGACTATCCATTTATAGCTTGTACATTTGGATTAGGAACAGATAAATTTGAACAGATGGCAAGCATAGAAATGTGTAGGGTACGTGCTGGTGGTCAAGGTAAAGAAGGGTTTAAGAGATTGGTTCTGTTCCCTAAGCTGATATTCTTGTATGATAGCAAGCTGCATGGTGAAGGCAAGAAGAACAGAGAAGTTTATTTAGAGGGTATCAAGTGTTCAAGTAAGGCTATGTATCCAGACTGGTTAAGTCTTGAACCTGGTAGTTATGTTGGAGACATGTATCAGAAATACGGAACTCCAATCAGTCCTATGGGTAAGTGTAAATGCAGCCCATGTAAAACGTTTCGAACTCTTGTAGCTTAAGAGGTGTGCATAATTTAAGTTATGTGCTAACGGATAGGTCTTAGACAAATCCTTGAGAGAGGTTGCGAAAGCTGAAGTTTAAGATGAGTTCCGTGCTAAGTTAATCTATATATCATATAGATTATAAAGGTGTACAGACTAGCCGTGATGAGTGTAGCGGCGTAGGGGTGGGATAAGCTCCATCTCCAAGCGGAACGCCCTGTGAAGGTGTGGACGACCAGAGGGAACATATAGCCGGTGTGAATAGCGATATTCAGACGTGTAGAGCATTTCTTTCACCATATTACGAGCGTGGTGGATTCAAGCCAGCAGATGAGAATGATAAGCCAGTCTTTGTTGGTAGATTTAATTTAGGCGTAATTAGTTTAAATCTTCCTATGATTTTAGCTAAGTCACGTAGAGAAAATAAGGATTTCTATAGTGTATTAGATTATTACCTTAATATGATTAAAGGTTTACTTAAGAGAACATATGATTACATTGGTGAAATGAAAGCATCAAATAATCCTTTAATGTTCTGTCAAGGTGGAGCATATGGTGGACATCTTAATCCAGAAGATAAGATTAGACCACTTCTTAAGTATACAACAAGTACATTTGGATATACAGCATTAAATGAGCTTCAGGAATTATATAATGGAAAGAGCATTTATGAAGATGGTAAGTTTGCTCATGAAGTTCTTGAGTACATTAATGATTATATAGTTGAGAATAAAAAGAAAGATGGAATCAACTACGCAATATATGGAACTCCTGCTGAGAGTTTATGTGGTACTCAGGTTAAACAGTTCCGTTCTCAGTTTGGAATTGTTCCTAACGTATCTGATAGAGAGTATTTCACTAATAGTTTTCATTGTCATGTAACAGAGGATATAACTCCTACTCAGAAGCAGGATAGTGAAAAGAGGTTCTGGGATTTATCTAATGGTGGTAAAATTCAGTACGTTAGATACAGAAGTGATAAAAACCTTGAGGCTATAGATGCTTTAGTACAGAGAGCAATGAAACTTGGTTTCTATGAGGGTGTAAACTTTGATAAGGACTATTGTGAAGATTGTGGACATCAGGGTATAGATTTTGAGAATCATAAGTGTCCAATTTGTGGTTCAGAGAACATAGTTGAAGTGAACAGAGTTTGTGGATACCTTGGATACACAAAGGTTCATGGTAAGAGCAGAGTAAATGATGCTAAGTTAGCTGAAGAAGCTGATAGAGTAAGCATGTAAGGTTTAAAGATAGATTGAGTAACATTAAAGTTATTCAATCTATCTTTATTTATTTCATTGCAATCAGAAAAGAAAATAAGGAATAACTATATGCATAAAGCTATATTACAATAGACTAAAAGATTATATATAAATCTAAAAAATAGTAGTGGGTATATAAAAATATAATTTTGGGAGGATACCTATGAATGAATAAGGACATTGATAAAGCTTTAGAATTTACTAAGACGGTAACACCGAAAATTTTATTTGTAGATATAGTAGTTTTGTTAGCATCTGAAGATATAATGACAGTACCATGGATAATATTGACAGCAGCTGTGATTTCAAGTATGATATTTACACCTATTATAGATGTAACATATTGCAATAATTATACTTTAATAATTATTACAGCACTGATATTATTAATATACTCACAAATAGCAACTATTCTAATAGATATGACTAGTGAATATAAAATATTGCTTAATAGGACATTCATGTTGGGTGGGTTATTTATCACACTATTAAATTTAGTACTTGGTGGAATGGCTACAGTGAAAATTATGAAGCTGAAGAAGAAAAATACTGAAGATAAGGGTAAAGGATAATAAACAGTGAGCAAATTTAAAACATTATTTGAATGGAGAGTAAAAGAAGATAATGGACAAAGAGTTAGATGAAGTACTTAGGAGGTTTAAGAGTAAGCTAATAGGATTTGGAATAATAACTCCATTATTCTTAATATTATTCAGTAATGAGCTAGGAATGGACTGGGCATTAGTAGTAATAGCTCTTATGATATTTAATTTAGCAATGCCATTTATAGAATTAGAGTATAAGAATTTTGTACTGGGGCTTGTTATTGGAACAGGTACAGTATTCTTAGCATCTAGTGTTGTTGGTGAACCATTAGCTGGTACTGTAATAAGAATAGGATACATTTTCTTAAGTATAGTAAGTTTAATGTTGGGTGTAGTTTCTTATATTAAGAGACTCAATAAAATTAAGAATAAACAAGGTGAGTAAGAAGATGAAAAAGTTGGATGAAGATGATCTATGGTTAATAGTTTCGATACTGGTGGGTGGAGTAATACTTAGTTGTGATAATGCAGACTTAAAGGCAGTTGGTGTTACATTTCATATGTTATTTGTATTTGCTAACATCTTTTTACCTCAAGTGAAAAATAATTGGATAGATTTACTAAGACTAATGGTATCAGTATTAATACCAGCTGTAATCATAGGAAGTTTTATTTCATACATTAGTGGTTTTGATAAAAACATAATTGATTTTGTACTGATGATGTATGCATGCATGGTAGCTACAGTATTCATAATTACAAGATTGATTAGCATTAAATATAATACAACAGAGATTTAAAGGAGATATAATATTATGATTGAAACTATAGTAGGTTCAGCAATAGGAATCAAACTGATAAACGGAAAGTTCAGACCAAAGTTTGGTATAGGTGCAGTTTTTGCTATGATATTCTTTGTACTATTATTAATAGCATGCATTGGCATGTTTGTTGTAGGTTTACTGAGTTTTAATAGTCATCTACTGATTGTATCTGTGATTGGGATATTCTCAGTAGGATATATTTTAGCAATAACTCCATATACTCAGAATCCAAATAATTTTTACATTGAGTTTCCGAATGAGAACTCTTTAGCAGGTTTTCAGTTAAGCTATAAAGGAAAACAGGTAGCTGTTAAATATGCTGTTGATAACAATGGTAAAATTGCATTTGCTGACAATAATCACAAATTAGACTGTATATCATATGCTGATGGTACAAATATGAGTAATTTAACAAAGTGTAAAATCATTAATTATTTTACTAAATGGTTATATGAAAATAACTTGTTATCAACAAATGTAACAACAGTATTTGAGTAATGCATTTGAGTTTAATTAAGATGTACCTTTATAATTTTAATGTGCATCTTTTCTATTGATTAAACCTTTAGATAAATAGATTTAAGTATATTGATGCTTAGTATTGAGTATTAATATACTTATTTTTTATTTAAAGGGGGATATTGGTTTTGGATAGATTAAATGAATACTTTTTAGATTATGTTGAGCAATTTCCAAGCAAGTGCTGTAGTAATGCACCTAGAACATTGTATAAGCAAGAAAGAGACTGGACTTGTAGTATAGCATGCATAAGAACATTATTATCAGCAGTGCAAGATGAAGTAGAATCTGAAGATGAATTTATAGAAAAATATAAATTTGAGATAGGACCTCATTATTCAAAAGATATACAGGATAAGAGTGTCTTTTCAGAGTGTTTAAGTGTTATTTATGGATGTAATTGTAAGAATACATCAATAAAACAGCTATTTTCTTATATGGAAGATGGATATTACATAATGGTTGAAAGTATGTACAATTATGCTCATTGGTATGCTGTATTAGGTTATTATGTAATAGGAGATGATCCAGAGAAGCATAAAATATCAATATATGACCCATATTACGATGAAGTAAGGCTTTTAAATGCAGATGAATTTAGTGGTATGTGGCTTGATGGTGACCATGAGAAAACAGGAGTTTATAGAGATTTCATAGCAATTAAAAAAGAAGCTAAGGAGTAAAAGTGTTAATAAAAGTGGCTGGCTTAGTGCTAGCCACTTTTTTGATATAAATGTAAATATATTTTTATTTAGTTGGAGGTACACTGCTATGATGCATATGATAATTCAGATATCTGGTAAAGTTATAGATAGTAGTATTGATATAAAGAATACAAGTGAATTTTATTTAAAAGAGGGAACTAAGAGAGAAATGTTTACTGAGCTGAGTAAATTACTTAAAGCTGCATCAAGAGCAGGTTTTATTATTCAGGACGAAGAGATAGAGAGAATGGCTAAAGAGGCTGTAATGAAAATATTGAGTTCAGACTTTAGAGAGCCTGGAGCACGTCATAAAATAGTTTCAAGAGGTTTAGTTCACATGGGATATATAAAGATATATGCTTTACATAAGTAAATATGACAGTAAAATAATAGAGTGTAAATAAAATATAATTTTGTAGGTTTGATTTATGAAGAAAGTATTGGGGATGTTAGTTTATACCACATTAGCATTAGGGGTACTAGGTGGTGTGTTAGGGTATAGTTATAGTAATAGGTTTCTGCCTGGAACTACAATTAATGGTACTGATGTATCTAATTTGGACTTAGATACAGCTAAAGATTTATCTAATAGAGAGTTCAGTAACAGTTATTATTTAAACATTAAGTTTATAGATAATGTATCAGAGAGAATTAATGGTTCAGATATAGATTTGAGTTTAGACTTTAGTAATAATGAAGTAGTACCTCAAGGAATATTAAGTTACATTAATGGTAAAGCTCAAATGAATTTTGATGCAGGCTATAAATATAATGAAGATAAGCTGAGAGAAAAGGTTAAATCATTAAAGGAATTTGATGAAGAACTGATGATAAAACCTGTAGATGCCTATATAGCTGATTATGATGGTACAGATTATAAAATAGTTCCTGAAACAAAGGGAGATATGTTATATATTGATAAGGCTTGTGATAAAATAGTACAAGCTGTAGATAAACTTGATGAAGAAGTAAGTTTAATTGATTGTTATAAAGAGGCAGAAGTGAAACAGCAAGATTTAGTTGAGAACAGAGATAAATTGAATAATATGCTTAAAGCAAGCATAACATATACTTTTGATGATGGAAGTAAAGTCATTATAAATAAAGATAGAATAAATAATTGGTTGGATAAAGATACAGCTACTGTTAGAGAGGATAGGGTTAGGAAGTTCCTTGATACAATAAGAGACCAATATGATACACAGTATAAAAATCAGGCTTTTGTAACTACACGTGGTAGTTTAATAAGAGTGTCAGGTCCTTATGGATATGTTCTTACAAAAGATGATGAATGTGCTGAGTTAATTAAGAATATAAATGAGGGTGTAACAATAACAAGAGAGCCTATCTGGATAAGAAAAGGTAATGACCTTATAAATAAAAGTTACATTGAGGTTAGTTTAAAGGAGCAACATGTTTGGATGTATGTTAATGGAGAGCTAGTTGTAGAAACAGATTGTGTTACTGGTACAGACAGTAGTGCAGATAGAAGAACAACTCCTGGAATATATCCTATAACATATAAACAATCTCCAGCTACATTAAAGGGTGCAGGATATAGTAGCGATGTATCCTATTGGATGCCTTTTAATATGGGTCAGGGTTTGCATGATGCTACATGGAGGTCAAGTTTTGGTGGTAATATATACAAAACAAGTGGTTCACATGGCTGTGTAAATTTGCCATTAGACAAAGCAAAAATAATTTATGAACATGCTTGGAAAGGGATGCCAGTAGTAGTTTATTAAAGGAGGAAAGATTATGAGTGTAGATACCAGTAGTTATGATTTTATGATGCAGCAGTTAATAGTTCATGTACTATTATTTTTATTTATGAGTTTGCATGTTTGGTTAATCAGAACAGACAAGGGTTTGAAGAATTATAAAGAAGGCATTGCATTTTATATTATGTCTGGCGTTTGGTCAATAATTACATTAATTAGAACTGGTTTTGGAATTGCATTATATGATAATGGAAATCCAGTTGCTATTAATGGAATAAGCTTAGAGAAATATATGAGTAATCCAACATTTAAGTATTCTTGGGCAGTTATAATTGGACTATTTGTATTAACAGAAATGTGTTTAATTAAAGATTCAAAGATTAAAGAAGATAATGATAAGAACAAGAAATTAGATTTAGATACAGAGGCTGGAAGATAAGAGACAGATTAAAGATAGATTGAGTTGAGTTTAAACGAGATTAAATGAGGTTAATTACATTCTTGTGAGGTTGTAATTAACCTCATTTTTTATTGAAATAAATCACTAAAGTAATATTTGATAAATTAAAAGTTTTATTTTGTTTATTTTAAGAGGTTATCATGGGTAGAGAGTTAAATAGGCTACTGAATAAAAAGCTAAGACGTGGAACTTTAGATAAAGATGCATATAAAATGATGGGTAAGGCTAAATATGGTATAATGACTAAAGTAATAGCCAAAGAGGTTGGTAAGGATAAGATAAAGATTTTAAACAAAGAGTATGATATAGATGGGTTTATGCAGGTGAAAGTTGATGATAGCATTGACTATAGTATAAATGCATTTCCATTTGTAATGAATTTGTTTATTAATACATTGGATTTAATATTTACATATGATGCAAGCTTGCAGAGTAAATTAGGAATAACATTAAATGATTTGCATAAAGACATCAATAAATATGTTAGGTTATATTTTGATAGTTGGAAAGATCATAAGGTGCCAAGTGTACTGATAAAGTATCCTATTTACTTTATTATGCCTAATATATACAATAGATTAACTCTTGGAGTAGATGAGGATGTAAATGAGGAAAAGCTGTTACAGTTTATGATGCCTCAGCTAGTGGAAGGAAAAGAGAATGTAATAGTAGCAAGCTATTTGAATTTGTTGATAGACAAGAATATTAATGATAGTGACTTATATAAGACAGAAGAGTCTGCTAGGAAAGAAGCTGAACACCATTATAAATTTAGTAAGGATGCTGATGATTTATCAGGGTTACAAACTGCATTGATATTTAAGTGGTCAGCTAAGGCAATAAGAACAATATATAGTGCAGATGAGATTAATAAGAATGTCAGAATGAAGAACTATCTGCTTTCAGCTGATATAATATCAAGCAGAATAAAGAATTTATTCAGAAGAGGTTCAGTTTTAAAGAAGTTTATGACTGGTAAGATAGACCTAGAGGAAACTATCAATTTATATCATAAATCATATAAAACCAGACCTTCAGACTATTTTTATAATTTATATGCAGCTTATAGACTTAGTTATGCAGATATGGAAAATAGTAATGAAAGTAAAAGCAAGAGCAGACTTAAGGTAATTGATATTACAGTCAATGATACTATTTTAAATAACTGTAATAAGATTTGTGAATATTATACTAACTCATCTTCAACTTTTTATAAACTGTTGATTAAATGTGATTCAGTTAGGGAGTGTGTTAAGGAGTTTATAGGTAGTAACATAAAGGAAGAGGTTGAGTCTCTAAAGAATGGATTAGAGTCAAAAAGTAAGACTATTAACAAGCTTAATGAACAGAGTATAAGCTATAATAATAGAATAAGGAGTTTAGAGAAAGAAAATAGAGAATTAAATAAGTCAATTAAGAAAGTAAATGATTCTGTAGAGTCAGCAAATAAGCTAAAAGATAAAGTAAATACATTAAATTCAACTTTGTCAGGCAAGGATAAAGAAATAAAGAGGCTGAACTATGAAAATAAAGAAGCTCATGATGAAATAAATAATTTAAAGAGTGAGATTGATAAGTTAAAGAAGATTATAGAAGGCTATGAGAGTAAAGAAGATAGTCTCAAAGGAAAAAATGATAATCTCAAAGGAGTTAAAAATGAGTATGAAAAGAGTGAAATAAATGAAGAGTGTTTAAGGGCATTAGATGAAGAAGTAACAGATGATAAAGAAGATAGTATCAAAGAAAAGGTTGAACATATCTCAAAGTATAAAATATTAATCTGTGGTGGATTTGATATAATCAAAAAGAATTTTGAAAGTAAGTATGGATTAAAAGTACTACAAATGACATTTGATAATTGGTTAGATGCAAATAAGAAATTTGATTATGCTGTAATATTATCAACCACTTGTTCACATAAACAAGTGTTTAATGTTGAAAAGGCTGCTGAAAGAAATAGAGCGAGCGTTTTAATTAGTGGTAGTACTAATTTGGAGTATATAATAGATTTAATTTATAATAAAATTTTGTTGGAGGAAAAACAATGAGATACTTTACAATAGAAGATGAATCAATGGTAAATGGACCTGGACTTAGAGAAGTTTTGTGGGTGTCAGGTTGTGAACACCATTGTAAAGAGTGTCATAACCCTGAGACTTGGGATAAAGATGCTGAGGATAGCAAGGAGTTTGACAATAAGGCAAAGAAAGAGCTGATGGATAAGCTTGATAGAGATTTTATTGATGGTGTGACAATCAGTGGTGGTGACCCATTGGCTCCATATAATAGGGAAGAAGTTGGCAAGATAATAAAGAGTATCAGAAAGAAATTTAAAGATACTAAGACGATTTGGATTTATACAGGATATAAATTTGATGAAATTAAGGATTTGGACTTTATTAAACTAGTAGACGTTGTAGTTGATGAAGAGTTTGAGATTGATAAGAAAGATACAAATTTACTTTGGAAAGGGTCAAGTAATCAACATCTTGTAAATGTTGCTGAGAGTTTAAAGGCTGGTAAGATTGTTGAGTATAAGCATCTTGGAGTAAAGTAAGATTATAAAATATTATCTCTGATTGTAAATATATTGGTTTTAAAAAATTTTATAATTAGGAGATAATAAAATAAAATGAAGCACCTTAAATTATTGTTACTGACATTTGGTTTTGTAGTTAATGGAGTTTTTAGTTCTTTTGCAACAGACTCAACTTTTACTTATGATAGGGTTGTAGGTTTAGAGTTGTTTAATAGTCTTGATGAGAATACTAAGGCAGACTTTGATAAAAATATATACAATCTACCTAATAGTATGGTAGACCTTCATAAGAGAAAGGGTGGTACACTATATTTTATAGATGGTCAGATTCCGAACTATAATGATGGAGCAAGCAGCAGTACATTTGATGATAATGTAATGGGAGTTTGTTATCAGGGTGGTGCACATGACAATGATATTTACATTAGAATTGATAAAGATTTAGCTAACACAAGTTATTATAGTCATTATTGGAGAACTATTTCTCATGAATATGGACATTTTGCATATAATAATACACTTGATGATTGGACACCTGACATGAGAAATAAATTGAGTGATGAGTTTAATAGAGTTAAGGATTTAGATTACAAATGTTATAATGAATCTGAGACTTTTGCTCATGAGTATAGCAAGTATGTTGAAAGTGAGAGTCTTGTATCAGAGGATATGGCTAACTTATTTAGAAAAGTAGAGAACATGATAGCTGAAGAAGATAGTAGTATAACAAAAGCATACAATATAGATGAGGCTAGGGTTGAAAATATAGTAGACCATAATGATGATATGATTAGCAATATGTTTGGTAATCAGAGCAACATAAATAGTGAAGAAGATTTAGATGATATTATTATATCTATCTTTGGTGATTATCAAACTAACGATGTAAAGTAAGGTTAAGGAATTAGGGAGACAGAAGGTAATGAATGAGCAAGAGTTAATAAAAGTATTTGAAGATACAAGAAAGGCTTCAATTATAACATTTGGTGATGATACTGAACAGTTAGTTAATAGCACTGAAGTAATTGAAGAGCCTTTAGAATTTGAGTGTGAACCTAATAGAGATGATTGTGATATAGAAGTAATAGAGTCTGATACAATTAGTGCTATTATTAAATATAGTAGTCTTGGATACAATGTATGTGCACTTAATTTTGCAGATGGTATGCAGCCTGGTGGATTAGTTAGATATGGAGCTAGAACTCAAGAAGAATGTCTATGCAGATGTAGTAATTTATATCAATCATTAACTAGTGAAGAGTGCTTAAATAAGTATTATAATTACAATAGAAGTATATACAGTTCTAGGGGAATGACATTCTCAGATAGAATTATATATTCACCAAGAGTAAATGTGTTTAAAGATGCACAGTACAACATTATAAATTCAGTACATTGTGATATATTAAGTTGTCCTGCACCTGTTAATAAGGGTCAGGAAAATTATTATGAGATAGTTGAGAATAGAATAATGGGCATACTAAAAGTAATGTCATATAAATGTAATGATGTTATTATACTCGGTGCTTGGGGTTGCGGAGCTTATGGTGGTAATCCTACAACAGTAGGAAGTGCTTTTGCTAAAGTATTAAGTGAAATACATAGCTTTAAGAAAGTGATATTTGCAATTCCTGGAAATGGAGATAACTTATATAAGTTTAGGGAAGTATTTAAGAAAGTTTTAGATGAAGATTTGAAAGATTAAAAAGACATTTGATAAATTAAAGAGACATTTGGAAAATTAGAGAGGGGCAGATGATATAATGGAAATAGCTAGAGTATTAGTTGAGGGGGATGCACATCTTTGTTCTAAGAACAGAGGGGCACATAGAGATTATCCTAAGGAAAGTTTAGATTACTTTAATTATGTAACGGAACTTGCTAAGAATTATGGTTGTACTCATATAGTAAATCTTGGAGACCTTACATATGGAAGATTTGGTACATTAGAGTATAGAAAGCTTGTTGATGAGGCTTTTGAGAATAGAAATAAGGCTTGTAATAATAATTTTTATGTACTAAAGGGAAATCATGATTCAGCTACATATGGACAGACAGAGTATGAATACTACTTGCAGAAGGGTGTGTTTAAGGGAGCTGAGAATTTAGTTATTGGAAAAGTTAACTTAAATATGATTAACTTTGGAGAGGAAGCTAATGCAGTTGTAAATATTGATGATGAGCATACAAATATATTGTTAGCTCATGGTTATTACAAGTTTAAAAGTACAGACCTTCCTCCTTATGGTGAGCCAATTATACTAGATGAGTTTGAAAAGTGGTTTGGACTTAATTATTTAATTTGTGGGCATATTCATAAGGAACATGCTTTTAAGGGTAACATAATTAAAGGTGATAGAGCTATTGAGTGTAGTGTACATTATATTCCTTGCTTATCAAGACCTTCATATGAAGGGGATGATACACCTACAGTTGGTTCTGTTGATATTATAAGAATATTTGATGATACAGAACCTGAGGTTATGAGAGTTGAAGTTCCTTTACTTCCTATTGAACAGAGTTTTAATCTCGAACAGAAAAAAGCTGAGCAGGAGCATAAAGAGAGGGTATCTGTTGATGTTTCAGATATAGTAAAGGAATTAAGTGAGTTTGAGAGAGTAGCTGGTGAGCCTGATAATGTTATTCGTAACATGGAAGAGGTTGATATAAGATATAGAAATAAAGCATTAGAATTGTTAAAGGAAGCTGAGGCATAAAGGTTATGGCATATCATAAAACAGTTAAAGGTCAGTATAACAATCAGATAAAGGTTATGGCTATATTGCTATTAGGGTTAATGCTAATTGCTTTATATTGGATTAACTTTGGCAAAGAAAATTATGTTAAGACAGAGTTAGTTGAAGTCACTATACAGACAATTGATGTTGAAAAGGCTACAGGTTATGTAGAGAAGTGGGGAGAAAGAGAAGGTGTTACAGTAGATTTAGCTGGTGGTGACTTAATGTATTCGCCAGCTAAGCTGAAGTTCAGAGAAGGTGCTAGGATAAAGGTCTATAAGAGTAGTAAAGGATACACTTTATATGAACCTAACACTAGAAAATATGATGAAAAGTATTATAGTAGTAATTTAGATTCATTAGGTAAATAATTGATGCTTTAATATAGTAGTTGATATATTAATTAAAATTTTATTTTGAAAGGTGTTTAAATATGATTGACGTTGAGAGAATTAAAAAGTTCAATGCAGGTTATAAAGAGGCTCAGCAAAAAGCAGCTACTATCAAGGCTGAACTTGATATGAATAATAGAGAAATAGATAGACTTTGTGCAGAGCTTAGTAATGATTTAGGAGTTTCAGTTACAAGAGAAAATGTAGCAGAGATTTATAAGTCAAATGTTGATGAGATTAATAAGAAGCTTGAGCTTGGTGAGAGTATTCTTAATAGAATTAATAATGAGACACAAGGTGTTGCAGTAGGACAGCAGGTTGGAAATGTTGGAGTGCAGCAGGTAAGTGGTGTAGGACAACAAATCGGAGCACAACAGGTTGGAGTACAGCAGGTTGGAAATGTAGGCAAGGCAGGAATGAATATGATGCCTAATATGGGAATGGGTCAGCAGATGGGAAATGTTGGTCAAGTTGGAAATGGTGTTGGACAGCAGGTTGGAAATCAGGTTGGACAGCAAGTAGGAAATGTAGGGATGAGTCAGGCACCAGTACAAAATGGTAATGCTGTTCCTGATAGTGTATTTGGTACTGGACTTGGAGCTATGAATATGTTTGATAGCATTTAAGTATTATTAGAAAATAATAAAAGTATAGATTTTAAATTTAAAGGAGCTTGATAAAATGAAAATAAGATTTGATGAGTTTAAGAGTGCATTTGAAATGGCTGTTAGTTTCAGTAGTAATACACCTATTGGTGTAATGCTTGCTCAGAGAGATGGTAAGACAGCACTTGTTTATGCTGATAACAGACAGGCATTCTATAAAGAGATTGAGGCAGATGCTTCTGATGAAGAAAAGGCTCTTGGAGATATTATTTTTGACTACAAGTATTTAACAGATGCTATTAGTAAGGTAACTACTTCAGGTCAGGTTAGAGTAGATGATATTGAGTTTGATTTTAGTAACATTGAGAATAGACTTGTTACAGTTAAGGCTGATAAGTATATTATTCTTTCAGATGGTGAGAATAATTACAAGCAGACAACAACTCATATTGAGTCAAAGGTTAGAGGTTTTCAGTCATCTGACCCTGATGCAGGTAATAAGTATAAGACAACTGCTAGATTTGATTATGGCAAGTACATGTTTACTTATGACACCTATGATACATGGGATGCTAAGGCATTAAGTAATGTACTTAAGAGAATTGGAAGTGGTGAAGATAGTAGAGGTTGTTATCTTCTTAAGAAAGATAAGGCAGGCTTCATTGTAAATAGAAGTTCAGTATTCTATACAAAGATACCTGAGTATCTTGATAAGGTAAGCATTTCAATTACTTGTAAGACAGCTAAGAGTGTAGTAAATATTCTTAACAAGATTGGAATTGACCTTGTTAATGTATTTAATATCATAAGTACAGAGCAGAGTTTCTGTTCTATTGTAGATCAGGATCATACATTTGGTTTATGGTTTGCAATGGCTGATTATAGTAAGCAGCAGACAGCTGAGTTAGTTCAGTATAAGAGAACAACAGAAGATGTAAATGTTGAAAGAAAATATGATGATGTATCAATTCTTTTAAATAAGGATGCTATCATTGACCTTATTAAGTCATACAAGGTTAATAATAAGAAAGATACAACTACAATAAAGTTTGACTTTAATGATAGTGAGATTAATTCAACTACTAAGAAGCTTGTAGATAATGATGATGGTTCAGTAAGTGAAGAGGATATTGCATCTCAGGCAAGTGTAGCAATCATTATTGGTGATAGCAATACTGATAAGGTTAAGTATTTTGCTCCAGCTAGAAGAAAAGATGCTGAGGGAGATTCAGATTTGACATTGGTAATGTCATTCCCAGTTTGGGAAGAGATTTTAGGAGTCTGCGAGTCAAGTAATGTAAGACTTGGAGTTTGTAAGGTTAATGATACAGTTAATTATCTGAGGTTTGATGACCTTAGCTCAGAACTTGGTGATGATGGCAAGCCACTTGTTACTACAGAGCTTTATACAGTTGCTACTAACAGAGAGTAAAAGAGAAAGAAATGATTTTAGATAGAGCAAAAAGATTTATAGAGTCTGTTGATAAACTTGAGGTTGCTCAGCAGACTCAAGTTGCTCAGAAAGAGCAATTAGAGAAGCAAATAGAAGTATATAATGAGGACTTAAGAAAGAAATCTATTGAGCTTGATGAAGTTACAAATGCTGTTAACTTGTTAAGAATAGTATCTGATGATGTGGTAAAGACAAATTACAAGTTTATTGAGCAGGAAGTAAATGCTACATTAGCTAAGATATTTGAGAAGTCAGAGAGAAAGATAATTCTAAAAGAGTCAACTTTTAGAGGTCAATATCCTCAGTTAGAGATTGAGTTACATGTAGAAAATGGTACTGTAATCAGTCTTGAAGAAAGTGGGCATGGACTTGAGCAGATAGTAAGTTTATTATGTACCTTATGTTTAATAATGATTACAGGTGGAAGAAGATTGTTAATCATTGATGAGGTATTAAGCGGACTAAGTGCTAAGAGTAGAATGGCAATCTGTGAAGTATTAAATCAATTTACAGCAGTTGGATTTCAATTTGTAGTATGTGAGCATGGTTTGATACCTAAGGGTTCAAATGTAATTCATCTTGGTGTTGAAAATGGCGTTTCAAGTATTAAGGATGAATATATTGCAGAAGAGGGTACATATCTTGATAATAAGATACTTGAAAATCAGGTAAATGTAGAGTAACTAGTAAGAAAAATAGTTGGGCAGTTCAGTAACATGGGCTTGACCAACTATTTTTTTGTAACAAAAAATAAGCTATTTGATGTTAAGCTTATATAATTTGAAAAGGAGTTTATATTGTTGATATGAGTGAAATAAGTTCAATTAATCTTAGAGATAGAATTAAATCAGCCTGTCATTATCCTAATGCTTTAGGACAAATGTGTTATCCTTTATATAAAAGAGCTACATCTACAGTGAGTGGTGGTGAGGCTGATGAAGCTGAATATGGTACATTAGCTAGAGCAAATTCTGACCCTGAATGGGCGGCTAAAGTTGTAAATAATTATGGTTCTCCTAGAAATATAAAGAGAATTTTTATTGGAGTTAATAGAGCTATAGTACATTTTTGGGTACCTATAGTTAAGAATGGTAATAAATCAGATGGTCTTATAGCTAAGATTAATTTCAATACAAATAAGATAGAAGATTCTGAGTTGTTTCCTATACTAGAAAAAGGGGAAAGTGATAAGCATAAGGTATCTAATAGTAGAATTGGTATAGGTACAATTAAAGAGTGGGCTTTATCAAATGTAGAGGAAATATACTTCGATTGGACAGCTTTAGCTAGCAAGAATATGAATGTAGTATACGGGCCTGGAGAAAAGGCAGTTGGTGGAAATGGTATGACTGCTAAAGGTATAGTTAGTATGGTTTATGGCAAGCATTTACAAATGGAGGATAATGCTCAATTTAAAACATTTGTATCTAATATTATTGTTAAGAACAGGTCATTAGAAGTTGAGTATCCTAGATTAAAGAGAGTGATGATGATAGAAAATTTGGACAGTTTGTTAGATTCTACAGCATACACTGGTAAAGGTGAGGATACAGTAGATAAGATGGCTGCTGACTGGTTGGATGCCTTGGATTTAAAGAGTAGTGGCTTAGGATACATTGGATTTAAGGGTAGTAACTATCATAAATTAAGTGGAAAGTTTAGATGTACAAGTAATACATATGAGTTAGATAGATTATATCTGATAGATAAGTTCAGAGACTTATCAAGGGATATAAATAGGTTTGAGGAATCTAATAAGGCATCTAGATTAGATAAAAATGCTGAAGTAAGTAATGAAGGTACAACTAAGAATGAATTAGATATATACTTGAATAAATTATATGATAAAGTGTTGAGTTTATCTGATAAGCAGAGTGCTAATAGGTATATTGCTGATACGGTTGGAGTATTAGCTAATCTTAATAAGGAGTATGTATTAAGTAGTGTAGCTGGATTTGGTAATGATACACTGAGTAAGATGGGTGGACCTATACAGAAAGTATTAGAGAGTATTGGAGAATAAAGAGGCAATTAGTATTATGAATAATGATTTGAATATACAGTTATTTAAAGATTGGGCTTATAATGTTATAGATGATAATAAGAGTAATGTAATAGCTGGATTAGTTAGTATGTTAGCTTATGCGGCTGTAGGTAATAGCTCAAGTGATGAAAATGTAAATAAGTTTATTGAGATTACACATGATGAATTTAAAGTTTTACAGTGTGAAGAATTAAGATATGCTCTTAGTAATATGTTGAGTAACAGTGTATTAGGAAAAGGGTATAATGAAATATTTAAAAAGATTTATGGTTCATCATACAGTCAGAATTTATTTGAGGGTATTGAAAGTAATATAAGTAGTATCACTGGAAGTAATTCATCATCTGGAATAAATTTTGAAGTAGCAGAGAATTTAGTAAATAGTTTCAATAGTAAGATAGAAGAGTTTAAGAAGAGTGCAGAAAGTGAAAATAAGGATGAGACTCTGGAAGAGCAGGCTCAACGTGAGGAAGAAGATTTCATAGCTCAGATGGAAAAAGATAATAATTTTGGCACTGAAGCAGGTGAGGGTGATGATGAAGATTGTCCTGACCCTGATGATGTTAAGCCTGGAACTGGTGATGATTATGATGGTGACGGTGATAATGATGGTGAACCAGATAGCAAACCTGCAAGTGAACCTGCAAGTGAACCTGCAAGTGAACCAGAGCAGAAAGAAGAGGCTAATGGGAATGAAGAAAGTGAGCATACAGATAATAAAGAGTCAGATAAGTTAAGTGATGAGGAAAGAGAAAAGATTAAGGCTGATATAAAGAAAGTATTTGGTGGTAATATTGACAGTGTTAAAAAGAGTATTAAATCAAAGTTAAGTTCTTTATACAGAGTAGGTTTTGAAGGACTTGGTACTGGTGGAGTTTATGTAAATGTGGGAAATAAGAACTCTTCTCCTATTGTATATATAGGTACATCAGGAACTGATACTCAGTACACTATAAGAAGAAAGAATGATGAGGGTACATATTATGACATAAAGGTGTTTGATGCTTTAAGTAAGATTGTACCTGATGTATGCAGTTGTTATAGTGGAGATTTTATACCAAGCTATAGGGAATTTATTGAGGGCGCAGCAGATCAAGTATGGTTTAAATTACAGCTGGCTTTCCAATCAGCTAATATACAATATTGTACAGGTGATATTTCCATAAGACATTGGATTACTACTACACAGCTTAAAAATGAGAGTAATGTTGATGAGTGGCTAGAGAAGAATAACAGCGGTGGAAAAACTAAATTACATAAATTTAGTGATGTAGTCAAGTGGTATGATTGGTGTATAGATAAAATTATATATAACTATTTAATAGAGGCTGGTGTACGAGGATTTGAACAGTCAGAATTATTAGATGGTATAATGCAAAAGTTATTTAATGCACTTACTAGAGTTGCATTATCAACGCTAAGAAGTTTTAAGAATATAGAAGGACAGCCAGTTCTAATTAAGGAAGAGATGAGTATATCTTCCTTAGGAGCAAATAGTGAGTCTTTAAAGGATAAGCTAAGTCAATCCCTTAATTTAGCAGGGTCAGATACTATTGGTGTAGAAGCTATTAATGATAACAATGTATGTAAGATTAAGATTATATACAATAAGGAAGAAGCTAATAAGAATGTATTATTTGCAGGTGATATCATTGATGATATTATAAAGTCTGGTAATGCACCTTCATGGAATCACGCATTGTTAGGTCAGAAGCCTAATGGGGAGTTGTTTTTCTGGGATAGGTTTATGGGTGCACCTGGTTCTGAAGCAGTAAGCGATTTTGCATATGCATTATATGCTGGTTCAGGTTCTGGTAAGGGTATTATGACATCAACTATAGTAGCAAGTGCATTATGTGGTGGACTTAATATCTTTTATACTGATGGTAAACCTGAGAATGGTGCAGCTTTAGGAAGAATAGCTTGGAAAAATGGGAAGGAAGCATATGTATTTGATGGTAAATCAAATGGTGCAGTTCCATTTGATGGAGAAATGGAGAGATTCTCTAATGGAGTAAGGCATGACCATACATTTGAAGGTGGCAATGAAATTTATAGTTATGTAGATTCATTACCTAATGCATTATTTGAGGGTAAAAAGGGAAGTTCCAATATATTTTCAAATAAAGCTCAGATGAATTTCTTAGGATACATGAGGTATGTTAAATCTTTGAGATTATATCTTAAATTAGTTCTTGATAGAGCTGAGGGTAGGTTAAAGGCAGATGATTGGCAGTTATGGATATTTGATGAAATGACATCAATGGCTGTAATTGAATCTGATATACGTAAGAATTTCCTTAAGTATATATTAAGTAAGGGAGTAACTAAGGTTACTCAGTCTAAAACTAAAATGTTCTTATCACTATCATCTACAGATAAAAAGACTCAGGAGTTAGTGAACTCTGGAGATGAGGGTATCCTTTTTATAAATGAGTGGTGTGAATTTATGGAGAAGTTAGCTGCAGACACCTTAGATGTGTTGAAGATACACCTAAGAAAATCTAAGACTAACGTATTATTTATATTCCAAAACGCATCTTGGCTGAACTCTGATGAGAGTACTAAAGATACATCATTGGCTTGTATAGCTAGAAATTTTGGAGAGAGTTGTTTAAAGATTATTGGTAAGGATGGATTAGCAGACAATCAAAAACATTTTGGTACAGCTGATACCAGAAAAAAGGAATGGTACAGTACAAATGTGCAGCAGAATAAATGTTTTGCTATATCAAATACAGCAGATTTAAGAACTGATAGCACAGCATTTCCTTTTAAACCTTATAATTTGTTTACTATTAAGATTGATAGTGAGAAAAAGATTACAGAACAGCCTGCTCCTAATGATGATGATTATACTAAGTATATAGATGGATACTGCACTAAGTTGTTAAATGCATTTGGTAAGGATCCTAGTGAAATATTAAATAATGCCTATGAATATGCTAATTATGCAGTACAAACACTTGGTTGGGCATCTAATATAAAAGAGTATATTTATGATGGAAGTAAGTTTATATCTTCTAATGAGAATAATAGTCTTTCAAATCTTAAAGGCAGAACAATATTTGAAGCTCAGAGAAATGATGAAGATGATGAGTCATCTGAGGGTAATGGAGCAAGTAATGAAAGTTTTAATGGTATAGCTGATATACCATTAAGTGGTGATGATACATATAGTGGTAGTAGTGATGAAGCAAGTGGGAATAGCGATGGAGCATCTGTAAGAGGTAGAGGATTATCAGTAGCAGAACAAATAAAAAGTAGATTTAATATAGGTGGAAATAGTAAAAGCAATGAGAGTAGAGCTATTAATTACAATGCTCTAGCTCTTAGAATAGTGCATGGGCTTGAGGAAAGATTTCATTATAAGTTGAATGATTCTCAGATGAGAGGGTTTCTACCTTTAGTAATTCAGTACATAAAGGATAACTATTAAGCAATCAGAAGTTAATTTAGAGCTGTGAGGTAAAAGATGAGTAAAGTTACTAAAGAAGATTTAGTTAGAGAGTTTCAGAGGCTAAAGAATGAAGCTGAAGGTACTAAAGAGAATAATAACAATACAGAGGAAGAAGATGATTCTTCCTCTAGTGAAAAAGGTGGTCTAAGTGAAGATGAAATAAATAGCATAGTAGATGATTTAAGTGATGTGTTTAAGTCTGTAGCTGGCATTGAAGATACTAAAGTCACTAAGATAAAAACTGATAGAGATTTTGATATTGAGGATGATGAAGATGAAGATACATCTGATGTAGAGATTAAGACACCTAAGATAAATATAAATGCAAATGATATTAGGGTAGATAATAGTAATAGAAAGAGTATCTTAGACGAGGAAAATGAGAAGCTACAGGAAGAGTTAAGGATTAAAAAAGAGTTAAGTAAGTCTATAGAAAAGTATGAAGTTACTCCTGAAATGTATAATAGGGGTCAGAGATTACTAGCTCAAGAGAGTGGAGTGGCTAAAACCAAAGAGAAGTTTAATCCTGATGATTATGTAGTAGCTGCTATGATTAAGCAGAATAAAGGTAGGAAACCAGATTTAATTCCTGACCCTAGAAATAAGTGGGTACAGTTAGATTCCTTTAATAAAGTTAATGGAAGTAAGAGTATACTTAATGAGAAAAACTCTATAAACTGTAGTGATTTAAGTAGGTCTAAGTTATTATCTAATATACCTGATTGGGTTATAAAGAGTCCAGCTGCGGCTGTGATGTATAAGAAAAAGGTATTTGGTAAATTATTAAAGACTGTAAAGAGAGATTTAGGTACAGATATTCAGAGATTGATAATCTCAAATAATACCTTTATAGCTAATGGTAAGTTAGTTAATTTCAATGGAGTATTTGGTGGAGACACTACATTAGATATATGTGACATTGTTGATTTTGGAACAATATTAAAAGAGTGTCCTAAGTTATTAATGTTAGACATTGATAATGAGGTGTTTGAGGTTTTATGTAATGAATATACAATAGATTTAGATATTATAGAAGTTGCTAGGCTGTTGTTTGGTAATTTTAATCTATTAACTGAATTTACTGTAAATAATGACAAGTTTACAAGAACAATGATGAACTCTATTGAAAGAGATAATAGAATTAGAGAATTAAAGGAGCTTCTACATGAGTCTAAGAATAGAAATGAGTTTGATGCAGAATTAAAGAGTAGACTTACAAGAGTTGGTAGAAAGTCATTTAAGGATAGGTTAAAGGACTCTAATAGATTAAATCTAGCAGGTACTACTGAAAAGAAGTTAATTACAAAAGGTGGATTAGCCAGAGGAGTTGGAGCTGGTGTAGTTACAGCTAGTGCGTTTGTATTATTTGGTTTATTTAATATTACAGATGCAGCATTTAAGGGTCATTTAAGAAAAGGATTAAATAATACAAAGCAGGCTTTTTCAAATACAGCTAGTGGAGCAGCAAAAGCTGGTAATTTTGTAAGGAACTTTGGAAAGAAATAAGGGTTTAAAATAAGGACATGGGAATTTAAAATAAGAGAGTTTAAAGGTAGCTTAATTTAGTAAAAAGGTGAATTTTAAGTTAATTAATTATATCTTGTGAATAAAATAATAGTTTTTGGAGTGTAGAGTAAATGGCTAGATTAAGTGAGATTAATGTAAAGAGTTTTTTAAATGATACATTTGAAGCTACCTTTATGGTCAAAGAAGTTAAGAGTGGTAAGCAGAAGAATGGTTATATGTTCTTGTCTATTATTATGAAGGACAAGGATGTTGAGATAGAAGCTAAGTATTTTAATGCTACTCAGGTTATAATAGATTATATACAGCCTGGAAAGATTATTTGTGGTACAATAAAAGTTCAGGAGTATGATAAGGGAAAGGATGGAATCAGTTGTATTATAGAGTCTGTAGCTGATGATGTTAATGGATACAGTGTAGCTGATTTTATTGATATTGTTGAAGGATATGATGCATACTTAGAGAAATTTAAGAGTTTATTAAATTTCTGTAGTGATACAGTATATGGTCAGATAGCTTATCACATACTTAATAAACATTGGAGTAAATATTGTATTTGGGTTGCAGGTAAAAGTCAGCATCATAACGCTATGGGTGGTTTATTGATGCATAGTGTATGTGTAGCAGAGGGCTGTAAGAAATTAGGAGAGTTTTATAATAGTGTTTATGGAACTGAGTTTTGTAATTTAAAATTGTTGGTATCTGTAGCATTGGTACATGATGTAATGAAAACGACTGAGTTAGATTATAAAACGACTGATGGTTTGGTTGAATATAATCAGAATAATTTAAGTAGTCATATAGTTGATGCAGCTTTTGAAATTGAAAGAGCAGCTAATGAATTAAATATACAGGATAAATATTTAATTGATGAAATGAAACATTGTATATTAGCACATCATGGAAGAATGGAGTGGGGAAGTCCAGTTACACCTTATTTCACTGAAGCATTTATATTATCTCGTGTAGATGAGATAGATGCAGAGTGTTGGAAGTATAATAAGAAGTTTAAAGGAATGAATGAGCATGAGAAAAAAGTGGACTGGGTAGGTGGTGAGTGTAAGATTTATTATAAGCCTACTATATACAGTGACACTGAAATTTAGCTTTTATATAATATTAGGTATAAAATATAAAAGTTTTTGGAGATAAACAAATAGGTCATGGATGTTAAGAAGGCATTAGAATTATTTGGATATGGGAGTTTAAAGGAAATATCTGAATCTGATATAAAAAGAAGATACAGGAAATTAATTAAAATGTGTCATCCAGATTCTGGTATAAAAAATATTGGATTCAGTGTTGATGATGTTAAGAATGGTAAGAGAGTTTTAGAGAGAGTTTTTAGAGTTTGTAGTGTACAGAGTGCTGTTAGAGAGATAGTTTTTATAGATATAAATACATTGATAAATATTTATAAAGATGGAAGAGCATCCTACAATAATAGAATAATCTCTAAGAATGATTTAAAGACTAAGGATATATTTTTAGATTTCAGTTATGTTATTAAAGTGGATGATATAACTACAGATAATAGCAATGTATATGTAAGATATAATTATAAAGATAATTATAGTGTAGACATTGATGTTGAAATGAGTCCTATGAATAAAGATATTGATATCAATATAAATGGTATTAATAAGAAGATTTCTCCTAAAGGAAATTGTGTTGAGCTTAATTTTGATTTTGGGTACAACATAAATTTAAAATGTACATTGTACAAGAAGAATAGAATTGAGGATTAAAGAAAAGATAACACTGGTATTTAATAGGTAGGCATTAGTGAATATACTAGTGGCTACCTATTTTTGTAATAAGAGTGATTTGATGAGAGAGTTTAATATAAAAATGATAATACAGTTAAGAAAAATGTGATGGACTATATAAATTAAAAAGTGAGATACAGTAGGGTAAAAAATTGGGTACAGTAAGGTGATTTTTAGCTTAAATAAAAGAAAAATTTTATTGAGATTAGTTTAGGGTTAGATAGAAAAATTTTTGGAGACAAATTTTAAAATTTGGGAGTTTTGAGGTTGAGAGAGTGAGCAGTGATGATGAAAATGGGGGTACAGTGGTGTTAAAATTGGGGGTGCAGTGGTGTTAAAAATTATTGAGAAAAATTGAAGAAAAATTTTTGGAGTGAAAGATTTAAGGGGTATGAAGAAGATTAAAAATTGAATATTTTATATAAAATTTAATTATAGTAAAAATATTATAAAAATATATAAAGGTATAGGTAAAAGTTATGATTAATATACAGTATGGTGTAAAAGGTATACATAAGGTAATTGATGGTAAGAAGATATTATTTATAGATAGAGACATTTATGAATATGAAGATAATAGTGATGTTTTAAAGCATGTACTCTTTGATGAAAATGGGTCAATATTATCTTGTAATAGTATCTTTACAGGTGATAAGAAATATAAGATTGATGATAATGTAAATCTTGAAGATTATTATGATACAAGTGATTTAATTTATAAGGTGTTTGAGGATTACGGATATGACTGTGTTTATTTGAATGGTAATGTAATAGATGAGTATACAGGTGAAATTGAGGATGAAGCACTTAGAGCTATTGTAGATGTTGGGGCAGTTTTATTATTGCCTGAGTACACACATAATAGAGATAGTGGTACATATGAAATAAATATTAGTACTACTGATAAGAGTAAGAGAGATATTTATTATTATAGGGATATTCATAATATCCTACATAATAGCAAATATGCTAATATAATTAATTGTAATATGCAGTTAAAGAGTGTAGAAGAGGCTAAGGAATTTGTAAGAGACAGATATAATTTAGATAAAGCAATTGGTGATGTTGATTCAAGAAGATTTAATATAAAGTTTGAAGAAACTGTATTTAATAAGATATCAGTAAGTGGTGGATTATCTGAAAAAGAAGTATCTGATATATTTAATAAGATGCGTAAGTAAAAAGATGGATTAAGTTGAATTTGAGGCAAAGTAGCTAAGGGTAAGTGTGATAGAGTAAGGGTAAAGTAAGTAGAGTGGGAATAAAGTAAGTAGTATCTGTATATGTGAAATAGGTACAGATATTAAAATATTAAATATATAAGAAAGGAGTGTGAAAGGTTTATGAATATTAATGTTGATATTGATAGGTACATTAATGTTGATTGTGTTTGTGTTTAAGAAAGGTGGTGATCTTATGAAATTTATCTAGAAAGGAGATGATGGATTAAGGTAGCTTACTAAAATTGAATACAGACATTATATAGGAGTAGAGAAAAAGAATAAAATAGTGAAGATACACTAAGAGAAAAAGTAATTTAAGGTATAGAGGGTTATATGACATTTAGAGTGTTGTATAACCCTCTATTTTTATGTTGAATAAAGTATGAAAAATTAGTTAGAATTTAAGTAATAAAGGTGAGTGATTTAAAGATTTTGAGTATAGACATTTAGATTTAAAATATATTTTAAATGATTTTGGTGCATACAGTTAAGAGATGAAAGTAGATATTTGAAGATAAGAGTATGGAATTTGAAATATTTTAGATATAGCCATTTAGTTATGGAGTATATTTAAGTAATTTTGATACATGCAGATGAAAATAAGTTAAAAATTGGGAATTTTGAATATATTCATTTAGTTTTAAAGCATATATTAAGTATATTTTTAATATGCAGTTATAATTTAATGAATAGAAATTGATATAATTATACACTATAAATTTATAAGAGAAAGTAAGTTTAATTTGAGGATAAAGACAAAGTGAAAAATGAGAAAAGTAAGTTGATAGATACATATAAGATTAAGAAAGTAAGTTTAGTAATAATTAGTTGATACATATAGGATTATAGATATAAGTTTGATGATGTTGTTAGATACATACAAAGATAGAAAAGTAAATTAATATAAGTTTAGACATTATAAATTTGATAGAGAAAAGTAAGTTTGATTTTGGGATTAAGACAAAGTGAAAAATGAGAAAAGAAAGTTAGTTAGTGCATCAAAGATTGAGAAAGTAAGTTGATAAGATTAATAGTGGGCATATGAAATTAATAAAGTAAGTTAATGATATTAATAGATGACATATAAGATTGAGGAAGTAAGTTTAATAAGATTGGTAGATACATATAGAATAGTTTGAGGATTAATTTAATTATAATAAGTACAGTTATTAATTTTGTATAGTCATCATAATGTTATGGGAGTTTTGATTTTTAGAAAAGTAAGTTTGATTAAAGAATAAAGGAATGTTGAAAATGGAGAAAAGTAAGTTCATAGATACATATAAAATTAAGAAAGTAAGTTGTATATTATAGAAGTATCTTTAAGAAATTTGAAGTAGTTAGAAAGTAAGTTTATACATGCATATGATTAATTTAAGATATTATTTGAGATTTAGAATAGGCTGTTGTATTTTAGGTATAGAGTATAGAAAGTTAAGTGTAAGGTTTAATTATATATTGATATGCTATATTTAATAATTAATAGTATAGTTGATTAAGTTTAGAAATTGATTTTAATATGTTGA